>OHPI01001423.1_pt1 | contig 12726 bp, 10 predicted proteins | sample 1577651 | NCBI WGS metagenome assembly OHPI01 (sample SAMEA3879578, study PRJEB24766) | human gut metagenome | biome: human-associated habitat; feature: feces | place: USA | collected 1985/1987
TTGCCAGCGTGCTGGGCGTGGAGGAAGAAAACGGCTTCACCCTCAACTACGACAAGTACAACTGGGAAGAACACCCGGACCATTTCATTCTGCAGGATGCCGACCGGCCCATCGACTTTGGCGAGGGCAAGAGGAATATTTATGCGCTGGAAGGCACCGAAGTGCTGGTGCAGCGAAACAAAGAAGTGCAGATGGCTGCCCACGACTTCGGCAAGGGTCGTGCCGTGTACATCAGCGGTGTGCCTTACAGTTTTGCCAACAGCCGCACCCTTTACCGCGCTATCCTGTGGAGTGCCCACAGCGAGGAGGAACTGCATACATGGTTCAGCTCCAATTATAATGTAGAAGTTCACGCCTACGTCAAGAACGGCAAGTATTGTGTGGTGAACAACACCTACGAGCCGCAGGATACCACAGTTTATACGACTGATGGCAACAGCTTTGACCTGCATCTGGATGCCAATGAAATCAGATGGTATGAAATTTAAGTTCTCCTTCTTATCAATCTGTGCAGTGAACGACCACTGCACAGCATAAGAGAAAGCGGTGACTTTCCACAATGCGGAAAGTCACCGCTTTTGTTTGCTGTTCAACAAGGCGGCAATGATTTTTGCGGCTTCTTTGAAATTGTTAGTTAATACCGCCCATGTTTCACATGAGGCGGTGGCAGATTCTCTTTCAGATTCATCATGGACAAGATACAACAAAATATGCACAAAATCGAAGTGTTTGACTGAAATGCAAAAAGATAAGCTGCCGATGTGAAAAAACTGTAAAGAACGGCGTGAAAACCAGTTGACAATGTTGAAAGCTGTGGTAGAGATACCGGGACAGAGTGCAAAAGGAAAAGAGCAAAGGCGAAGATATGCCCCTGCTATTTGGCATTGAAGAGATTTCAGATTTCAGTCCGCTGTGTCCAATATGCGCCAGCCGTCCATCAGGTCTGAATTTTCCATAATAAAGGTGTGGGCAGTATCCTGCCCCCACGAGTTGTCGTATTTCAGCATCAGATAATCGCTCAACTCGGTCCGATTTTTGAACTTCAACAAGCGATACGGCTCCTGAAAAGCGACCTTTTCGACAAAATATACCGCATCCGATGTGGGAAGCATAACGCCGACATGACCGATCATAAGAGAATTGTCCGTTTCAGAGAATTGGTCGTGCAGGACTACGGAGACAAGACGGATCTTATCATCGTCCACGAAGGAGAGACCGCGTTTCTTCCATTCCTGCTGAATCGTTTTCAAATGGGTAGGAATATCGGTCGTATTGGTGGTTTTGACCGGGGCGAACAGCGCATCAAACTTTTGCCGTTCGTCGCCGCAAAGGGATTCCGGGTCAGAATCCAGTGTTTCATAGTCCATAAACAGGGTGTCCTCGGCTGAGTCAAGGTCTGCCTTGCCCGTGACAGTGATAAAATCACCGAACAGTCCACAAGCAGTGATCCGACAGTTCCAGCCGGGGAAGGTATCGTATTTTTCTGTCCATGCGTCCTGCATGGAGTAAGGATCGTATTTCAGATCCGAAGGCTTGGCATTTTCAAACCCTGTGGTGAGCCATGCCGGGTCCACAGCATTGTTGAACTTTTGCACATGATCAAAGAAGGTCTGTATCCGCAGGTCGGATACGCCGGCATCCTGCAAAAGTTTGGAAAGAAGAGCCTGTGTATTAGAATCTGCCAAATTGGAGTATTCAATTTGCTGAAGGACGGGCTGAGAAGCTTTTTGAGTGCAGCCCCCTGCCAGAAGCGCACCGCAAAAAAGTGCAGCGGTGCAGACAAGAAAAGTTCGACGTTTCAAAAATGGTCACCTCGTTGTGTTTTTCGGAAAGTTTCTTTGAGTGCCGGAGTCTCCACCATAAGCGAAGAGAGCAACGCCGTTGGTCTTGTAACGAATGGTATCACAGATAAACAAAGAAAATCAATGACTTCTGTCGTATTTGACCATATATAATGTTGCAGTGTCCATATCCCATACGGCTAACGCCCATTGGGGGAAAGACAATGCGGCAGTTTTCTGAACGATTTTGTTCATGTCGGACACAACAGGAGTATACCCAAGTTGGAATAAGAATTTTCCGTTTTTTCCGAACGGAAGGTTCAAATCGCTTTCTGAATAGACGGAGAATACCAACTTGCGAAGCGCGGCACGGCAATCCCATAGATTTTCCCATGCTGCAGTGGGAGTTTGAAGAAAAGCCTCGTCCACATTATAATAGGCCGCAATCGTGATGTGTGTGTGGCTTTCCTCTTCTCCGATTCGTCGGAAAGGATAGGATTCGTATTATTCATCTCTGTTTTATTCTCTTTCTTCTTAATACCTCGTGATTTTACCGGGTCTTGACAAGCGATTTTAGAGCCACAAGAATCGTCATTATCACGATTCTTGACACTTTCCTTTGAAGATTCTGCCGAAAAGTTTTTCACATACACCAAACATGGCTTTCCTTGCCCTCGACGTTTTCGTTCAATCAAACCAAATTCTTCAAGTTCCCGGAGCAGTCTGGTCGCTTTGTTGTCTGCGCAACGCAAAGCCCTCTTGACATCCTCAATCGTGAAGATGATGAACACGCGACCTTTTTTGTCAAACCATTCATTTTTAACAGAAAGGCTCATGCGGTCAAGCAGGATGCCGTACAGAGTTTTGGCATCGGTTGACAGATCTTGAAACCGCTGCTCCTGAAAAAGAGCCTTTGGAATGCGGAAGAACGAAAAGAGTTCTCCGGCCTGTCCGTAAAAATAGTCAAGGGTCATACAATTCTGTCAAGGATGAAAAAACAACGATGATTCATTGACATGGTTGACAAATCCTCCTTATAGATAATTCGTGCAAACAAAAAGCGCAACTTCGATTGATGAAAATCGAAATTGCGCGATGTAACTTAGCTGGGGAGAAAAGTCATTTGTCGGGGTCGTTTGACCACAATTTGACCACAAAAGGAATGAAACGTCTTGACATCCAATGAAACAGAATGGTATAATGCATTTGAAATTTAACGATGCTGAGTCCAGACAGCATCGGATCGTACATTGTGTTCTCGATAGAAGCACAATGGGGTTCAAGAGGCCGTGAGTTCGATTCTCGCCACTCGGACCAAACAAAAATAATCCGAACTTGTTTCCGATAGGAGATGGGTTCGGATTATTTGTTTTCTTCGGAAAATTAGCGTTTGCGAAGCAATGAAAGCCCCAGTGGGGCTTTTAAGCGACGGAACGGTCTGCGTTAGCAGATGGAGGGGCTTTGCCCCGACAAGTTCCATGCAGGTGTCCGTGGAAGATAAAATCCGAAATCATAGATTGACCGACATAAGCCACACATGATTTCAGGAGGACACGAACATGAAGTACGATGCAAGAGTTTGTCATTTCAACATGGACACCGGCTGCGTAGAGCTGCTGCTCCGGGATGGGAGAATGATCTCCATCGACTGCACCGGGGTCGAGGATGCGTTGGATGTGACCATAGCGCAGAGGGCAGAATTGGATTACCTCATCTATAATGACCCGCTTGGCTATGCCGATTTGATTCTGAATGGCGATCCGAAGGAATATTTGAAGAAAGTGGCCGGGAGCCATGGGTTAGAAGATTAAGAGAAATGCCGTTCCAAAAGCAACTGGAACGGCATTTCTTATCTTTCGATATTCGGCATCTTCTGTCCCCGAAGCTCCTGCCGGATGGCACGGAACGGATCAGGTACATCCGCATCGGTCATCGCACCGGGGACATGCCGGGAGAAAGAGTATGCCCAACGTATGCGGCATTCATGTCACAACGTAAAGCAAAAAGCTCTAGGCTTAACCCCTCTTCTTTGCGGATCCTTCTGATCCGTTCTCCAACAAGGGATGCTAGTTCGGCTGGTTCAGATTCAGGCTGATCTTTCGCTTTTTTCACAGAGAACACCTCATTTGAGGGCAATCATCAGATGCCACGGAACGTAAAGGTGAACTCCACAGGCTTGGTTACATCAGGAATATACTCCGGGTGGACATTGGCACCCCAGCTGTCATCGCCGCCAACGCCCATCTGCTCGCCCATAGCACGGATGACCGTGTAATGGACCGGGGGCAGCTCGTAGGGATGCTTGGCACTCTCCATTTCATGGGGAGTGTAGGGCAGCGCAGAGAAGAACATGGGCTTTGCGGCATCTGCGGTAAACAGCAGCCCGCGACCCTTGCGGTCCACTACCTTTGCCCAGCGCACAGCGGTCTTTGCACCGCACTCCTGCGGCACAAGGTACTGTGCCATGTTGTCTGCGACCTTGTTCTGGTAAATGCCCAGCTTGGCACCATGCTGACGATCCCAGTAGGTCTCCGCAGGGCCGTTTCCGTACCACTCCACCGTGTCGTAGTCAGCGTCGATCTTGAACAGTACGCCGAACTCCGGCATTGCTGCAAGTCCTTCCACCGGGTCATAGTGCAGGGTGGTCTGGATGCGGCCATCACCGAACACACGGTACTGCAGGCTGCACTCTGCTGCGGGGCTGGTCTGGAGGTTATAGAGATAGGTCACAACCACGCTGTCGGCTTCCACCTCGCAGGTGGGGTTCTGGAGGATGGTGCCGCCATGAACAGACGGAATCTCCTTGCCGATGCCCTTGGCGGTAGCGTACAGGCTTGCCAGCTTCCACTGACCGCGAACGCCGCCCATGTTGTTGCCGCAGTCGTTGTCGGTGGGAGCGCGCCAGAAGTTGGGACGGGGGATCTCCTGAATCATCTCCTTGCCGGCATAGCGGTAGGAAGTCAGGCCGCCGTTCAGATCGGAGAACAAAACATCGAAATTCTCACCACGGACACCGATGTTGTGTGTACCGTGCGTAACGGTAAACGGCGTGACCTTCTTGCTGGGAATGGAACGAACCACAGCAATCACACCTTGTCCAAAGGCGATTTCATGGCCTTTCTTTGCCCAGCTGGTGTCCTCCTTCAAACGGAAGCTGATGGTCACTGCATATTCACCGGGGAGCGCAGGGACCATAAACGGCAGCGGGAAGCTGGAACGCTCTTCGGGAGCAATATCAATATTGGCTAGTTTCTGCTGCTGATACAGCTTTCCATCGCGATGCAGCAGTGCAACGCAGTCGAAAGCATCCGTAGAGGTGAACAGATTCTTATTCCAGACTTCGAAGCCAGAGTTGTCGATGGAAACGGCGATGTTCTGATAGCAGAACTTGACCTCCTGCATCTTGGGAGAAGGAGCACGGTCACCACCGTAGGCAATGCCGTTTCCGCTGAAATTATAGTCGGTAGGACGCTCACCGAAGTCGCCGCCGTAGGCTTGGAACCACTTGCCGTAGCGGTCTTTTTTCCAGATGGACTGGTCGATGTAATCCCAGATAAAGCCGCCCTGATAGCCGCAGTCCTTCTGGTCGGCAAGTTCCGTGTACTTGTGCAAAGCACCGTTGGAGTTGCCCATAGCATGAGAGTATTCGCACTCGATATAAGGCCGCTTATCGCCCTGTGCCAGATACTCTTTAATGTCCTTCACAGTGCTGTACATATGGCTCTCGATATCGGTGGTTTCGAGGAAGCGGGGATCATTGACCACACCTTCGTAATGCACCAGACGGGTGTCATCAAAGCGGCGGACCATCTCTGCCATCTGGAGCAGGGTCTCACCACCAAACGATTCGTTGCCCAGAGACCAGATCAGAACAGCAGGATGGTTTTTGTCACGCTGGTAAGTGGAATTCATGCGGTCAAACAAGACGGCTTTCCACTCCGGCTTATCATTGGGCAAAACGCCCTCGATGCCGCGAATGCCCGCCTGATGGATGTCCCATGTGCCATGGGATTCCAGATTGTTCTCTGCGATCAGATACAGACCATACTCGTCGCACAGGTCGTACAGTGCATCCTGATTCTGGTAATGGCTGGTGCGGATGGCATTGATGTTGTTCTGCTTCATGGTGATGATATCCCGAAGCAGTTCCTCATGGGTGTGTACGCCCACAGCACGACCCGTAATGGAGCTGAACTCATGACGGTTGGCACCCTTGAACACGATGCGCTTGCCGTTGAGCAGCATCCGATTGTTCTTCAGCTCGAACTTGCGGAAACCGACTTTCTGCCCAGTCACCTCTACCAGATGGCCTGCATCGTCCAGCAGCTCGATTTCCAGTTCATACAGAGCCGGGTCCTCTGCACTCCACAGGTGGGGGTTCTCCACCGCATGGCTGAACAGAGTAGAGCCGCCGTTCAGTGCGATTTTTTCGGAGAACACTTCCAGCTCACTGCGGCGCAGGGTCAGACGGGCTGCGCCCTTACCCTCCACCTGCAATGCAACTTCCAGCGTGGAATGAGTAAAATCATCCCCGGCAAACAGCGTTTTGACGGATATATCTTCCAGATGCACGGTGGGGATGGCGTACAGCCACACGCTGCGGAAGATGCCGGAGAAGCGGAAGAAGTCCTGATCTTCGCACCAGCTGGAGGAAGTCCACTTGAACACCTGCACAGCAAGTTTGTTCACGCCCGGCTGGAGATAGGAAGTCAGATCGAATGCGTGTGCGGAGAAGCTGTCCTCTGTGTAACCCACATAAGACCCGTTCAGCCAAAGAGCCATGCCGCTTTCTACACCCTCGAACTCGATGTGGACGGGCTTGCCCTGCATGGATTCCGGCAGCTCGAAGTATTTTACATAGCTTGCCACCGGATTGAACCGCTGCGGGATTTCGCCCGGCTGTACTTCTTCACGGCCATCCCACGGATACTGAATATTCGCGTACTGGGGAATGTCGTAGCCCTCCATCTGGATGTGTGCCGGAACATGAATGTCATCCCAGCCGCTGCAATCGTAATCTGTCTTTTCAAAGCCGTGGATGGCACTGGTGTAGTTCTTTGCGTAGGCGAATTTCCAGATACCGTCCAGCTTCAGCGCCAAAGAAGAGGAGCCTGTCCGATATTCTTCGCGGGAAGCGTAAGTACGGAAACTTGCATGAGCATTCAGCACGTTTTCCTTGAAAAAGGTGGGGTCTTTTACTTTTGCAAAATCAAATGCAACCATAGTATTTCCTCATTTACCTTTTATAATTTTATAATATTTCTCCAGCCTCCCCGGAGGAATTGCTGGATTCCTCCGGGGAACAGCAGATGAAGGAGAAATGATAATGGCTTGTTATCAGACTGCTGCACGCAGTTTTTCATTTGCTTCTTCGACCTTCATACGAGAGAGAATGAAGGTGATGATGGCATCCAGAGCAAACGGAATCACCAGATACATGATCTTCAGCATATTGATGCAGGAATCCGGCTGAACGGTCAGAGCGCTGTCAAAATGGCTTGCTGCCAGCAGCCAGCCGGTGATGGCAGTACCCAGACCGCCGCCCAGCTTCACACCGAGAGAAGTGCAGGAGTACATCGTTCCGTCCACACGCTTGTGCTTCGTCAGCCAAGTGTACTCGGAGCAGGCTGCGATCACGGCGTTCATATCGCCCTGCCAAGGACCCTGACCAAGAGCTGCGATTGCAGTAAAGAGCAGCATCAAGGTCACATTGCCGCTGCCCATGTAACCAGCTACAGCAACCAGTGCACGAGAAATCGTTGCCAGAGTATAGCTCATTACATTCAGCTTATACATTCCATTCCACTTTGCAACCAGCGTCGGGGTGAACACCAGTGCGATGATCAGAGGAATGTTGATTGCCCAAGAGAATACACCGAACAGATTCTGGTTGCCAAGGATGTAGGTTGCATAGTAGGTGCCCATGCTGATCATGGCACCGTAGATCTGCTGCAAAATGTAGGTGACGCAAATCATCATATAATATTTGTTACCAGCAAGCAGCTTTGCAGCCTGAACTAGATTGTACTTTTCGTCCTGCTCGATTTCCTTTTTGTCGGTGGTATCCTCCAATTCGCCTTCCGGCAGTTCCTTCACGGAGAAAACGGAGAGGGTGTTGACAAGCAGACCGATGATGGCGTAGATGATTGCAACAGTGCGCCAACCGGCAGCACCACCGCCCAATGCCGTAACAGCACCCAGCGTGATGGACTGGATGAGCAGGCTGGTGGCAAAGGCGAACATGAAACGCCAAGAACCCATCTCGACCTGTTCGGCACTGTTCTTCGTGACGAGAGCAGTCAGTGCAGAGTAAGCAATGTTGTTGGCAGTGTAGAATACAGCGTTCAGCAGAGTATATGCGATCAGGAACCATGCGTACTGTGCAAACTGACCGAGATTCGTGGGAATTGCAAAAATAGCCACCAGCGTGATGGCACAGCCGATATAGCCGTACAGCATCCAAGGACGGGCTTTGCCCATCTTAGAATGCGTTTTGTCAATCAAAGAACCAAAGAAAATGTCCGTCACACCGTCCAGCAGTTTGGAAACTGCAATCAGAGTGCCGACAATACCGGGGTTCAGGCCAACGGTGTTGGTCAGATAGATCATGACGAAGGAGGACAGGAATGCATACACCACGTTGCCTGCAATATCGCCTGAACCATAGCCGACTTTATTATACCACTTTAGATAACGTTTCTCAGTCATTGTGCTTTCTCCCATCTTGCTTGTTTTGTGTGGGCGCGACCAATCTGCTGCGCACTTCAGACTGGAATTCTCATTACGCAAGTTGCCCAAAACTCTTGCGTTTCATCTAAAAATATTATAGAATCTAATGGAACGAAAAGATATAGACAAGATGGAACAAAATATGCACAAAATCAAAGAGTTTGTAATTTTTTGATAGAACATTTCCCAAATCACTGTAAAATCTCTGAAGATGAGGAGGGCGCAGGGATGTATTTCAACTCAGGATATTTGAACAACTCCCGTTTGGATTTCAAAGACTACTCAAAGCCGCTGGTCGTAGGCAGCTGCGGCACTTATCGCTTGAAAAAACGCCCTAAGCTACCTACTTTTTGGGCAAAGGGTCGCAGAGACTATCAAATCCTCTATGTGGCATCTGGTAAAGCACACTTCTGGTTCGATGGTGTTGAGGAAGTGGTGACTTCTGGACACATGGTGCTTTATCAGCCGAAAGAAATCCAGAAGTATGTCTACTATGTAGAAGATCATCCAGAGGTGTTCTGGATTCACTTTACAGGATACGATGTCAAAAACATCCTGAACTATCACGGAATACCCTTGGACAAGCACGTTTTTTACAGCGGCACACTGCCGGATTACAAAATGCTGTTCCGAAAGATCATCCGGGAACTGCAACAATGTGAATATGGCTATGAAGACTATATTGCTTCTCTCTTCAACATCATTCTGCTTTTAGTAAGCAGACAACAGCAGGAAAGCGAGAAAACAACTACAAGCATCCCGGAAGAAATCGAAGCCGCCGTTGCCTACTTTAACGAGAATTATAATACAAAGGTCAGTGTGGACGATTACGCAGAATCGCTGCATATCAGTACGAACTGGTTTATCCGTAATTTTAAGCTGTACATGAAAATAAGCCCTGCACAATACATCCTGTCCCTTCGGATGGTAAATGCACAAAGCTTATTGGAGAACACCGAATACAATATTGGAGAAATTGCAGAGATCGTAGGGTATGATAACCCACTCTATTTTAGCCGGGTATTCAAGAAAGAGTATGGTGTCAGTCCGGCACAGTACCGAAAGAATCTGGAAGAATCTACTGAAAAATGAGAAAGATTCCTTATAAATAAGGAGAGTAGAACCATGCCGATAAAAAATGCGATCCACAGCCAACAAGTCTACGACCCAACGGATGAATCCATCATGGCAGAGCAGGAACTTTGCATGGAGCGGCTGTATGATTATAACCACACCCGCCCTTCCGAACACGCAAAACGGGCGCAGCTTTTGAAAGAAATGCTTGCAGAGTGCGGCGCAGGCTGCTGGATCGAGCCGCCGTTTCACGCCAATTGGGGCGGAAAGCACGTTCACATGGGCGATTATGTCTATGCCAACTTCGGGTTGACCTCATTTGGTTTTGACCACAATTTTGATCACAATGCCAACGATTTTATCTGGTCGATCGCAGGCACGCCTGCTTTGATCGAATGCCTGCGACGACTGGCATAAAGGATACGGAAGGACTACCGGGATTGTCTGGGGAAATCAGAGAAACCTGATAGATTTGCGCTGAAAAAAATTTTCCTGCATCCTTTTTACAGGCTGATTTTTTTGTCGGAAATGTAGAATATCGCTCTGGAAACTATGCATTCTCTCTAACAAAATCTGCCCAAACGTGTTAATATTGAGAAAAACGCTTCATAAACGTTTACAAAATGGTAACAGGCTGGTATACTTTATAGCGGTAGATAACAGGAATTGCAGAAGCTGAAAGGAGAATCGACCGTGAATACCGCTGCACCGTCCCATTTTCGCAAAAAACTGCTGAGCCTTGTGCTGACGCTGGTGGTAATGCTCACCTGCCTGCCTGCTGCTCTGGCAGTGGACCTGAATGTGGACGCGGGCTTCTATTTCAAGCAGAGCCGCGGCGGCACCTGCACGCTGGCATCCGCAGCCATGATGCTGCGCCGCCGGGCGTATCTTGATGGCCTGACGGATTGGACCGCTGTGACAGAAAACAGCGTACGCTCCACGGCATGGGCCAACGGTCTCTCTCACAGCTTTACATATAAGGAAATGCAGGTGGGCTACGGAACCCTGCCTTCCCGCAAACAGGAAAAGATCCAGACCCTCATTACCCTGCTGTCGCAGCATCCGGAGGGCATCGTGCTGTATGACCGCAGCCAGCCCCATGCGCTGCTGCTGACCGATTACACCAATGGTACTTTCTACTGCTCCGACCCGGCAGGGAACATTTCTTCCGGCCGTATCCCGCTGGAAAATTCCAGTGTTTCGATCAGCGGCTCTTCCTGCTACTGGTACGTGGCATCCGATCACAACGCGGTTGCGTCCTCGCCGGACAGCCTGCGGCTGGAAGGTATGAGTTATCCCATCAACATCCATGCAGGCAAGGGCATGGCTATGACCGGTACCGCGAACGCTGCACTGGGTATGACGCTGACCGATGTTCAGGTGGCGGTGCTGGATGAAAATGACCAGACTGTGGTCACGGCGCAGGCATCGCCCAATGCGGCGGGCTTCTCCTTCAAGACGCTGGACAGCGAGATCCGTTTTGGCGAACTGCCTGCAGGCAGCTACACTTACATGGTGATCGTGACCGACTCCAATGGCGATAACCTTTGCTTCACCAGCGACTTTACGGTTTCGGATGGTTCTGCAAGCACCGGAACCTACTGGTCGGTAAAAGATACCGAGGGTGCCAAGCTGCTGGACAGCATTCAGGAGGTTCAGGATTCGTTTACCAGTGCGACCGAGTCCACGTTGGGCTGGCTTGAAAGCCTCTTCCACTAAAACGCAAAACAAAAAGATGACCTGGGGCCTGCCGCTCCGGGTCATCTTTTTTGGTGTTATGGGTGTCAGAAGAACATTCAATTGTCGGAGAAATAATCGCTGTCAACACGCTTGATCAGATATGCTTTTTGGGTAGAAACCCCAACGCCATATTCGATCATCAATTCGGTCAGGCGTTTGCCATCCACCAGAATAATATGCTGCGCGTTGGCAAAGTCTCTGGCTTTGGGAGAAAACTTTGCGGTCGTGATAAAAAGACCTTTTTCTACTCTGGGCGGGCCCATCATGGCTCCGGCAAATTTTTGCAGTTCTGGTTTGCCTATGGTAACATCCGGTTTCCAACGCTTGGCCTGAATGTAGATCAAATTAAAACCGAGCTGGTCTTCATGAATGATTCCATCGATTCCGTCGTCGCCGCTGTATTTGGTGACAAAGCCTTCGCCGTAGTTCATGGCTTTCATTAAATCGACGACAAGTTGTTCAAAAAATGCTGGAGTCTGGTTCAGAACCTCGGCCAGAAGATCGTCGGCCAACTGCTCATTGATAATGGCGTAGACCCGGTCAAATGTTTCCTGTGGTGTTTCTGGGGCTTCTGCCTGAACTTCGTCGGGCGCGAGTGTAATAGAATCGCTTCCGCTGTTTTTACGCCGATAAAAATCCAGAAATTCTGGGCACTTTTGAGCGAGAACGGTGTTGGTAATAGAAATGCCGCTTTCCAGCAGAGCTTTTCCAGAAGGTGTTATGAAAATGTGCCCGCGTTGGGGTGAATCTATCATCTGGGCTTTCAGCAGGTAGGTCTTAGCCCAGCCGACGCGACCGGAAAAAACACTGCTTTTAGGGTTGCTGGGCAATGTTTCGGCAAGGTCTTGCTCGGTCAGATGCAGAGTCGAAATGATAAAATCTCGAACTTCTTTCATAGAGTGCGTACCGCCGTCCTGCAAGGAAAGCAGTACCAGACGATAGAGTTCATTGTATTTTGGAATGGCCATAAAACTTCCCCCAAATTGAAAAAACTGAAAAACTTATTTCAGCGTGCCGTCCAGCACCTGATTGTAATACCACGGTTTGGGGGCGTGGAAGGTCTTGCCGCTGAGGAAGGCAAAGTCCGGCTGGTTGAAGTGGGGCATAGTCAGTTCCCATGCGCACAGGGCCTGATACTTGAGTTTCAGCTCACGGTTGGCGGTGTTGTTGCCGTATTTGCTGTCGCCCAGAATGGGACAGCCGATGCTGGCCATGTGGGCGCGGATCTGATGGGTGCGGCCGGTGATCAGCTGCACCTTCAGCAGGGCCAGACGGCCGGAGACGGCGATGGTCTCGTACCGGGTCTCCACGTCCCTGGCACCGGGCTGCTTGTCCTCCACGATCTTCACGATGCCGCGGTCGGCGTCCTTGAGCAGATAGCCGCCGAGGGTGGCGTCCGGGG
>OHPI01001426.1_pt1 | contig 12722 bp, 11 predicted proteins | sample 1577651 | NCBI WGS metagenome assembly OHPI01 (sample SAMEA3879578, study PRJEB24766) | human gut metagenome | biome: human-associated habitat; feature: feces | place: USA | collected 1985/1987
AACCGGAATACTCGTCCGGGTCGATATTGCAGTTTTCCAGCACCTTGCGGTTGACTACGGAGATGGTCATCGGCAGATGTCGTACGTCCGTTTCGTTTCTTGTTCCCGTCACTACTACTTCATCTATGGTCAGGCTTCGGGCAACGCGCGTGCTGTCTTTGGCCGTTTGCGCCAATCCTGTCATAGCCCAAATGCCGGATACCGAAAGGAGTAATATTGCTTTTTTTCTCATCTGTACTACAACGTCTCCTGTTTCAGTTTTTCCACAAAGCTGTCTATTTCCCGTAGTTTCTTGGGAATATTGATGCTTTGCGGGCAGTGCGGGGTGCATTGGTCGCATCCGGTGCAATGGCTGGCCTGACGAAGTTTCGGTACGCTGCGGTCATAGCCGATGAGGAAGGCCCGGCGGGCTTCGCGGTAGTGCTCGTCCTGACTGCTTTTGGGGACATTGCCCTCATTGACGCATCGGTTGTAGTGCAGCAGAATGGCCGGGATGTCCAGTCCGTAGGGGCAAGGCATGCAATATTTGCAGTCGTTGCATGGAATGGTGGGGTAGGCGAGCATCATCTGCGCCGTATCTTCCAGCAGAGCCATTTCGGCTTCCGTACAAGGATCGAGAGGGGAGAAAGTGCGGAGGTTGTCCTGCAAATGCTCCATATACGTCATGCCGCTCAGCACTGTCAGCACATTGGGGAACGTTCCGGCAAAGCGGAAAGCCCAGGAAGCCGTACTGCTTTGCGGGCGGTGCTGTTTCAAACGTGCCACCAAGTGGTCGTTCAATTTGGAAAGACGTCCGCCCAATAGTGGTTCCATGATGATAGCGGGTATGCCGCGCTTTACGAGTTCTCCATACAGATATTCGGCGTTGACGTTGTTGCCCGAAGCATGTTTCCAGTCTGCATAGTTGAGCTGTATCTGTACGAAATCCCAGTGTATCCGGTCGTGCATGGCCAATATTTCGTCGAAGACATCCACCGTTCCATGAAATGAGAATCCCAGATTGCGGATACGCCCGGCTTTACGCTCTTCCATTAGAAAATCAATCATGCCGTTGTCGATGTATCGCGCCCGGAAAGTCTTGATACCGCCATTGCCGACGGAGTGCAGCAGATAATAATCGATGTAGTCCACCTGCAAATCCTCGAATGATTTCCGATACATGGCGATTGAGTTTTCGCGGGTGTAGTTGGAGAAGTTTGACAGTTTGGTGGCTATCAGGAATTTCTCACGCGGATGGCGTTTCAGTGCTATGCCGGTTGATTTCTCCGACCAGCCCTGCACATATACGGGCGACGTATCGAAATAATTCACGCCATGGGCAATGGCATAGTCAACCAGTTCGTTGACGGTTTCCTGATCCACTTCATCGCCGTTTCCGTCTGTCCGTTTCCGGGTGGGCCAGCGCATGCAGCCGTAACCCAGTATGGATACGCGGTCGCCTGTTGTAGGGTTGGTGCGGTAGAGGTATCTCGCCTGATGCGGCCGATTCACTGTCCGAACTGTTCTTTTGGCCGGAGCAACCGTACAATGCAGTTGCCGAAGCGAGTGTTCCTGCGCCGGCGAGTTTGAAGAAATCCCGGCGGTTTATTTTATTGTTGTTATTGTTCTTGTTCTTGTTCTTTTCCATAATTGATTATCATTGTTTATCACCCTATCATTTTATTACATCCTACACTGTCCTGTGCATGATATGCCCTTCCACATAGATAGCGCTGAACGGGCGTGACGGACAAAGATTCTCACATGCTCCGCAGCCGATGCAGCGCTCGGTGTTGACAACCGGTATTTTTCTGGATTCCGGGTTTTCGGGGTCTGAAGCTACCATTTGTATTGCGCCAGCCGGACAATGACGGGCGCAGTTGCCACATTCTACATCGTCGGTGATGCAGATGCAATTTTCCTTTATCCATACGGCGTGCCCTATCTGAATGGCCGATTTATCGGCTTTCGTTATGGGGCGGATGGCGCCTGCCGGACATACTTCCGCACACTTGGTGCACTCGGGCCGGCAATAGCCGCGTTCGTAGGACATTTCCGGTTGCATCAGTCGCGTGAGGTCGGAGGAAGGACGCAGCACTTGGTTGGGACATACCGATACGCAGAGTTGGCAGGCCGTACAGTGTTGCGCAAAGTTGCGGGCGCTCATTGAGCCCGGAGGAGTGATGGCAGTGGCGCGTTCAGGTATTTTCTTTTCCTCGATGGCTGCCAATCCGCCGTCCACTTTTTTCTCTTGCGCCTTTAGGGCGGTTGTTGTGGCCAATATTGCCGTTGCGGAGAGAAAAGCGCGCCGGGAATCGTCGACCGGTTGGGCGGAAGCGGTTTCTTCTCCGGCAGATGTCCGGTGTGTGTGTGACTTATGGCGGCGGGTATAGGTGATAGCTCCCTGTTTGCATTTATCCAGACAGTCCATGCACGCTACGCAGCGGCTGTAATCTATTTCGTGGGCTTTGGAGTTGATGCAGGATGCCTTGCAGTTGCGGGCGCAAAGTCCGCAACCGTTGCACTTCGTGGTGTCTATGACGGGTTTGAAGAGGGAGTATTTGGACAGGAAACCGAGCACCGTACCCACCGGGCAAATCGTGTTGCAGTAGGTGCGCCCGCCTCTCCATGCCAAGATGAACAGTACGATAATAGTAATTGCGGCTATGATGAAGGTGGACAGGCTTTTCATCCACACCTCCGTTTCGTAGAAGGCATAGCTGTCTGCCCGCTCCGCCAGGTATGCCAGCAGGTTGTTACCCCATTGATAGACAGGAGCAAAAAGGTTGGAAGCGATACGCCCGTAGGAGCTGTATGGCTCAAGTAGCGAAGCGACGGCATGGAAACGTACGCCTGCAACGAGGGTAACGAAAAACAATGCCAACATTCCATAGCGCAGCCATTTTCGTGCGGGGGAATAGCGGAAACGGTTTTTCTTCCGTTTGCCGGCAAACCGGGAAATGACATCCTGAAATACACCGAGAGGACAGATTACGGAGCAATAGACGCGTCCGAACAGTAAGGTCAATACAACAAGCAGCAGTACTACACCTACGTTTAGTGCGAGTAGTGCGGGGAGGAATTGTATCTTTGCCATCCATCCCATATATCCATGCAGTGTTCCGCTAAAGTCGAGGAACAGAAGTGTGATGAGCGCAAAGAATACAATTGCAAGTGTCAGTCTGATAGTACGTAACATAAGCATAATAGTTTTATCGTTACAAAAATACGGAGTTTATGGTAAGTTTTTGTATATGGATTACGTTTGTTTTTACCGATTTTACAGGAAAAACTTGTTGGCAACTCTGTTTTTGTTTTTTTTAAGAATTATGGGTGGTATGACAGTTTCGTCCTCACTGCCCAATTCGTTTCAACGGGCGGCAAAGAACAGTCTTTTCTTGGGAAGTAATACTCGGGCTGAGGCGAGGGGCAGCTTCGGGGTTGGGGAATGAGACTTCCTGCTTATAACATGGATGATGCATCGAACGACAGCGGCAACAATGCGCCTACACTGCCCAATTCATAGATGCCTGTTTTCCCGAACAGCAGTACACGCATGGGGCGTTTGAAGCGTTTTTCCGTTTCGAGCATCACCTGCCGGCAGGCCCCGCATGGCGGAATAGGCTCTTCCAGAAATTCTCCGCACTCGTTGCGGGCGGCTATGGCAAGAGTCTCTACGGCTTGGCCGGGGTACTGGGAGTTGGCATAAAACAAGGTGGTGCGTTCCGCGCAAAGTCCCGACGGATAGGCTGCATTCTCCTGATTGGTTCCTGTAACGATTGTATTGTCGGACAGGCGTGCCGCTGCCCCTACCGAGAAGTGCGAATAGGGAGCATAGCTGCGGTGGGTGGCTTGGCAGGCGGCGTCTATCAGCTCGCGGTCGGCAGCGCTCAATTCTTCATATTCGTATATCTTGATTGCAATTTGTATGTTCAGGGCCTTCATAGAGTAATAGTTTATTGTAATTAATGTTACAAAGATAGGAAAGAGATTGGTTTTTTCAATTCTTTTGCAGACTTTTGTGTCAAAATCAACATTTTAAGCATGAAACCTATTTTCAGACTGACTGCTATCGTAGCACTTCTCCTCATTTCCGTAGCTGTGCAGGCGCAGCGCAGGAACTCTCGTTACAATGAATACATCAAACAATATGCCCCCCTTGCCGTAGAGCAGATGAGGGAACACCGGATACCGGCCAGCATTACACTGGCGCAGGGGTTGCTGGAAAGTGGTGCCGGACAAAGCACGCTGGCGCGTAAAAGCAACAACCATTTCGGCATAAAATGTGGCAGTAACTGGCGCGGGCGCAGCGTGAGGCATGATGATGATGCACGCAACGAGTGCTTCCGCGCTTATCGCAATCCGAAAGACTCTTATGAAGACCATTCGCTTTTCCTGAAACGCGGTGCACGCTATGCTTTCTTGTTCAAACTGAAAATCACCGATTACAGAGGGTGGGCGCGCGGCCTGAAAAAAGCGGGATATGCCACAGATCCTTCCTATGCCAACCGCCTGATAACCATTATCGAGGATTATGACTTATATAAGTATGACACGCGCGGCCTGAGCAACCGGGAAGCCCGCAATCTGGAGAAGGAGTTGAAGAAGAAGCCCTGGCTTGCCAATCCGCATCAGGTGTATATTGCCAATGACATTGCCTATGTTGTGGCTCGTGACGGAGACACTTTCCAGTTCTTGGGCAAGGAGTTCGACATCAGCTGGCGGAAACTGGTGAAATATAATGACCTGCATAAAGACTATACTTTGGAGGCCGGCGACATTATCTATCTGAAAGGAAAACGCAAGAAAGCCGCCAAGCCCTACACCGTTTATATCGTGAGAGACGGAGACTCCATGCACTCCATTTCGCAGAAGTACGGCATCCGCCTGAAGAACCTGTATAAGATGAATCGGAAAGATGCGGAATATGTGCCGGAAGTGGGAGACAGATTGCGCTTGAGATAACAGGACGGCGGGCGGAATGAAAACCGTAACTTGCTGACTGGCTGAATGGTTGATGTCCCACCCTGTTTTGTCGTAGTGGGACATTCATTCAGTCGTATAGGGAGGTACGTTCAGTCGTATTGGGAGGTGCCTTCAGTCGTATTGGGAAATACCGTCAGCAGTAGGGGGAATAAACCTGTGCCGGATGAGGCTTCCGTCTCACTTGAAATCAGGCATCCACACACGAAAAAAGTCAGGGATTTATCCGAAAATGTACAGAGTGTCCGAAAACGGACACTCTTCTTTTTTGCCTTCATGCTTGTTTTCAGTGGTTTACGCTTTTGGCACGAATTTCGCAAGTATCAGGGCGGGAAGCGTTGGCTGTCCGTTTCTGCAACAGAACGGGGCGGAGGTGCGACAGCCGGCGAAGACATCAACCGATAAACAAAAAACAAAAGATATGGATAGAGAAATTCCGAAAGAAGTTCGTAACAAAGAACGTAATAAGAAAATCATTCGTTATGGCGGTATGGGTGCTGCGGGCATCGTTGTCGTCAGCCTGCTCATTTCGCTGATGCGTGCCGGAGTGAAAGAGAAAGACCTCGTGTTCTCACAGGTGAGCCGGGGCACGATCGAGGTCAGCGTGAGCGCTTCGGGAAAGGTGGTCCCGGCTTTCGAGGAGATCATCAATTCGCCCATCAGTACCCGCATCCTGGAAGTATATAAGAAAGGTGGAGACAGTGTGGACATAGGCACGCCCATCCTGAAGCTGGACTTGCAGAGCGCCGAGACCGACTACAAGCAGAAACTGGACGAGGAACAGATGCGCAGCTACAAACTGAAACAGCTCAAGCTGGAGAACATGACCAAGCTGAATGACTTGCAGATGAAAGTGAAGGTTGCTGCCATGCAACTGAATCGCAAGAAAGTGGAGTTGCGCAATGAGCAATATCTCGACAGTCTCGGGTCCGGCACCACCGACAAGGTACGTCAGGCGGAGCTGAGCTATAATGTGGCGGAGCTGGAATACGAACAACTGAAACAGCAGTATGCCAATGAGAAAGAAGTGCTGAATGCGGAATATCAGGTTCAGGAGTTGGATTTCAGTATTTTCAAGAAAACGCTGGCCGAAACGAAGCGTACATTGGACGATGCGCAGATCCGTTCGCCCCGGAAGGCTATTCTCACCTATATCAACAATCAGATCGGTGCGCAGGTGGCAGAGGGCTCGCAGATTGCCGTCATCTCCGATTTGAGCCATTTCAAGGTGGAGGGCGAGATAGCCGATACGTATGGCGATCGCGTATCGGCCGGCGGCAAGGCCGTTGTAAAGATTGGCAATGAAAAGCTGGAGGGATCGGTAAGCAGTGTCACTCCGCTGTCCAAAAACGGCGTTATCTCCTTTACCGTACAACTGAATGAGGATAACAACCGCCGCCTCCGTTCGGGCTTGAAGACAGATGTCTATGTGATGAACGCAGTGAAGGAGGATGTGATGCGCATAGCCAATGCCTCTTACTATGTGGGACGCGGGGAATATGAACTGTTTGTCCGCAATTCCGACAAGGAGATTGTGAAGCGTAAAGTGCAGTTGGGCGACTCGAACTTTGAATTTGTAGAAGTGGTAGGCGGTTTGCAACCGGGCGATGAAGTGGTGGTGAGCGACATGAGCCAGTACAAGAACAAGAATAAACTGAAACTGAAATGATATGGATTTTCCGATCCCCTTTCTTACTGAATAAAAACTGAGTAATAACAATTAAATACTTACTATTATGATTAAGTTGACCGGAATCAATAAGATTTATCGTACTAACGAAATTGAAACCGTAGCATTGGAAAATGTAAACCTCGAAGTGAACAAAGGAGAATTTTTGAGTATTATGGGCCCTTCAGGTTGCGGCAAATCTACTTTACTGAACATTATGGGCCTGCTGGATGCGCCTACCAGCGGTACGATTGAGATAGCCGGCACTAAGGTGGACGGCATGAAAGACAAAGAACTGGCAGCTTTCCGTAACCGGAAGCTGGGATTCGTGTTCCAGTCTTTCCATTTGATTAACTCATTGAATGTACTGGACAATGTGGAGTTGCCCTTGCTGTATAGAAAGGTTTCGGCCAAGGAACGCCGCCGTCTGGCAGAGGAGGTGTTGCAGAAGGTGGGGCTGAGCCACCGTATGCGCCACATGCCGACACAGCTCTCCGGCGGTCAGTGCCAGCGTGTTGCCATTGCACGCGCCATCGTCGGTAATCCGGAGATAATACTCGCCGATGAGCCCACCGGTAACCTGGATTCCAAAATGGGTGCGGAAGTGATGGAACTGCTCCATCAGTTGAATAAAGAAGACGGACGCACCATCGTGATGGTGACCCATAACGAAGAACAAGCCAAACAAACCAGCCGCACCGTACGCTTCTTCGACGGCCGTCAGGTAGAATAACTCCCGTAATTCATAAATTCATAATTCATAATTAAAATGCAGACCATTCGTCAAGCCTTTATACTCTTACGGCAGAACCCTCTACTGAGCACCATATTCATATTGGGTACGGCATTTGCCATCACCATGATTATGGCGATTGTGATTACTTGGCAGATGAAATATGCCGATATTGAGCCGGAAGTGAACCGCAGCCGCTCTCTCTATATAAGCAAGATGCATTTGCAGGGTAAGGAAAACAAAGGCTGGAATAATTATACAGCCTGTTCGCCGGCTTTCATGAAGGACTGTGTGCAGCCATTGCCCGAAGTAGAGGCCTGTACGGCATTTGTTCCGGCATCGGTCGCCCTGGTTTCTATGCCCGACGGCACCAATGCGGTGAAAGTGGATGCCATGGAAACCGACCCGGGATTCTGGAAAGTGTTTCGGATGCAGTTTGTTGCAGGACGGGGATTTGATGATTCCGACCGGGGTGGCGATGTGTCCGCCATTGTCGTGGTTGCTTCTGTGGCGCGGGAACTGTTCGGCACGACGGATGCAGTGGGCAAGACGGTGCTGCTGAACCGTAACGAAGCGCGTATTTGCGGGGTGGTAAAGGATGTTTCGGTCATTGCGAAGGATGCTTATGCGCAAGTGTGGCGCATGTATCCTGCCAGTTTGCAGGATGTCACTTCCGTCCGGAGTTATGCCCAATCGCATACGGTGGTGGCGCTGGCACGTTCTTCCGGGGATATTCCGGCCATCAGGCAAGGAATAGCAAAACGGGTGAAAGACATCAATGCCGTACAGACTGAAATGCTGATGGACATCATGGAGCAGCCCGATGAAATAGTGGCGCATGTCAATCATGTGTGGGCCAACATAGGACCGGATTTGCGGATGTTGTACATACAGTACCTTCTGGCATTGCTCATTGTTCTTTTAGTACCGTCGCTCAATCTGTGCGGCCTGAGCAACAGTCGTATGCAGCAACGCATCAGCGAGCTGGGCGTACGTAAGGCATTCGGAGCGACGCGCGGCGTATTGATAAGGCAGATATTGAATGAAAACCTCGTACTGACCCTGATTGGTGGAGCAGTGGGGCTGGTGTTCAGCTATCTGGCAGTGTATGGCATGCGTACGTGGCTGTTCACCAATAATCAGAACATCGGTACTTCCGGCGATTTCGACTTGAGCATGTCGGTACTGTTCAGCCCTACGGTGTTTTGTCTGGCATTTCTTTTCTGTCTGGTCATCAACCTGCTGAGCGCAGGCTTGCCTACGTGGCTTGCCGCACGACACACGATTGTGGATTCTTTGAACGATAAATAAAGCGAAATTGATTATGAAATTCATAGTACATAACTTACGTATGATTCGGGCGCGTCTCCGTAGTAACGGATGGGTGCTTGCAGAACTGTTTCTGGTGTTTATCGTGATGTGGTTTCTTTGCGATTCGCTGGGATGCCTGAAGTATACGTTCTATCGCCCGTTGGGGTACAACATAGACCATGTGTACCAGCTTTCAATGATTACGGGCGGTGAAAGCCGGGACAGCAGCATGACCAATGCGGATAAATATCTGAGCATCCTGCAGAAGCTCGAAAGGGAGCCGGCGGTTGAAGTGGCCGCCCTGTCGTATTGGAGTCTGCCGATGAGCGGCAATAATTCTTATAACTCGCTGGCTGTGCAGGATACCATCGGATGCGAACTGCGTATAATAAACGCTACCGGGGGATATACGCGAGTATTCCGCATGAAGGAAGATGCCAAACGTTCGTTTGCGGCAATGCCTGTGGGTAGTGATGTCACGTCCGGCAATTATGTGATGCTGAGCGAGGGTGCGGCCGACTATTATAAGGAAAGAGTACCCGGCTTCTCTTTGGATACTCCTTTGAACTGGTACGGAGATTCCACGAATGTGGTAACGCAGTGCGGTATGATCGGCAGTTTCCGTTCTTATCGCTATGGGGCGGATGCAAAGTGGGTTTTCCGGAGAATTGACGAGAATGTGATACGGACCGAATTGCGGGATTATGGAGCGCAGATTGTTTTTCGCGTGAAGGAAAACATGGACTCTCCCGATTACCGGAGCAAGTTCCTGAAAGAGATAGCACCGCATCTGGACACCGACAATATGTTCATAGCCGACGTCGTTCCTTATACGGAGCAGCAATATCAGTTTGAGGTGATGAAAGGCGATGTGGACAAGGTGAATACGCAAACGGTTGTGGTGCTGTTCCTGTTGGTGAATGTGTTTCTGGGGCTGATAGGTACTTTTTGGTTCCGTACCCGTCGCCGCCGCAATGAAATAGCTTTGCGGCTTGCCATGGGCAGCACGAAGAAACAGATATTCTGCCTGCTCATGGGAGAGGGATTGCTGTTGCTGACTCTTGTTGCGCTGCCCGCCATGCTTGTCTGCTATAATGTGGGCGTTGCCGAATTTATAATGGGACATACGGAACTGATTACCACCTGGCCGGTGGAATGGAGCTTCCTGCGTTTCCTGCTGGGTTCGTTGGGTGCATGGCTGCTGATAGCGCTGATGGTGGTGACTGGAATATGGTTTCCGGCACGACAGGCCATTGACATACAGCCGGCAGAGGCGTTGCATGAAGAATAGAATGTAAAACAAAATAAAAAAATAAGAAATATGAGAACTGATGTAGCAGGTGTTATCATTGCATTGGTATTGGCCTTTGCAGGTATGCTGAGTGTTTGTGCACAAGATGCAAAAGAAAGTGAAGTGCGTAAAGTGGATGCTTTCTCGTCAATTGAGATAACCTCTGTGGGGACAATTCATTTTACACAGAGTGACACTTATTCTTTCAGGATTGAAGGCAGGGAGAAGTACGTGAAGAATACGGAAACCACAGTGAAGGACGGCCGTTTGCTGATAGGCTTCAAGGACAAGAAAAACAAGAGTAGGAGAAATCAGAAAGACGGCGTGACTATCTGGATTTCGGCTCCCGACTTGAAGGAGGTGGAGTTTACCGGTGTAGGGGAATTCAATTGTGAGAAGCCCTTGAAACTGGATGAAGTGTCATTTGAGGTAAAAGGTGTGGGTGAAGTGAATGTTGCCGATTTGACGTGTAACGTGTTGAAAGTTGCTTTGCGCGGAGTAGGTAGCGCCGATATTCATGTAGTCTGCGATTATTTGTCTGCCCAAATGGGTGGTGTGGGCAGCGTCACTTTGAGCGGAAGCGCCGGACGCGCTGATATTTCCAAAGGAGGCATAGGAGGCGTAAATACAGATAATTTAAAAATAGGCCGTTGAGATGATAAAGCAATATTTCATACAAGCATGGGCGCAACTTCGCCAGCAACCGCTGATTAGTGCGGTCAGTATAGCCGGTACTGCGCTTGCCATCTTCCTCATTATGCTGGTGGTGATGATGCAGCAGGTAAAGGTTGTCCCTTTTGCACCCGAAAGTAACCGTGACCGCTTCCTGCACGTCAAGTGGATGAGTATCTCCAACTCAAACTGGGGAGACGGCACAAGTAACGGACCGATGAGCGCACAGACTGCCCGCGAATGTTTCCAGTCGTTGAAGACACCGGAAGCCGTTACTATTTATACTGTTTTTCCTATATCCACTCCTGTATCTCTGCCGGGCAGTCCGGCGATCAGTGTGGACTTGCGGCAAACGGACGACATCTTTTGGCGCGTATTTGACTTCTCCTTTATCGGTGGAAAGCCTTATGATAAAGCAACATTCGATGCAGGTCAACCGGTGGCTGTACTTACGGAGAGTGTGGTGCGCAGCCTTTTCGGCACGACGGATGCCGTGGGGCGCGAGTTTCTTCTCAACCATGCGCCTTACCGCGTTGCCGGTGTCGTGAAAGATGTGTCTACGCTGGCCGACTGCGCTTACGGACAGGTATGGGTCCCGTATACTTCTACGGGAATGGATAAGGAGGCTTGGAACGACCGGCACATGGGAATGATGAGTTGTACGATGTTGGCGCACAGCCGGGATGATTTTCCTGCTATCCGTCAGGAAGCGGAACGCCGTAAACTGGAATATAATACGCTCATCGGAAAGGACGGATGGGAACTGATTTACCGCAACCGCCCTTACGACCAGGAAAAAAATGCCATAGCTTTCGGCGCTAATATCGAGCCGGATGTGGATGCAGCCCGCCGCCAGCGGATTATGATCTTTGTTATTTTGCTGATAGTGCCTGCCATCAACCTTTCGAGCATGACGCAGAGCCGTTTGCGCCAGCGGGTGTCGGAGATCGGAGTACGTCGTGCTTTCGGAAGTACGCGTGCGGAACTGATGGGGCAGATTATAGCGGAGAATCTGGTGGTAACTTTATTGGCAGGTATCGTGGGCCTGCTGTTGAGTGTGGCTTTTGCATACATGGGCAACACTTTGCTTTTTGCACAGGAGTTCAGCCAGACTTTGAATCCGCCGGAAGTGGATGCGTCGATCCTGCTTCATGCTTCCACCTTTGCCTGGGCATTGCTCTTTTGTTTTGTCCTGAACCTGATGAGCAGCGGTTTCCCGGCATGGCGCGCTGCACGTATCGGAATAGTGAACGCATTGGGAGGGCGGTTGCACTAAACACTTATGACTAACAATTAATCACAGAAAAAAATGACTAAGAAACTTTTAGTACAGATAAAGAATGAATGGCGCAATAACCTGTGGCTGGCTTTGGAACTGTTGGTGGTGAGTGTTGTGATGTGGTTTGTGGTGGATTACCTCTATACAGGTGCGGCTACCTATCTGGAGCCGAGGGGGTTCGACATCAGCCATTGCTACCTCATCGAAATGGGAAAGCTTACCGAGAAGAGTCCCGACTATCTCTCTAGCCAGACCGATGAGCAGGAGGATGCCGATATTCTTGAGCTTGTGGACCGCCTGCGCCGCCGCCCTGAAATAGAGGCAGTAAGTCTTTCGCAAAACTCATATCCGTATAACGGCAGTAATTCTACGGATCAGGTGCGTTATGATACATTGGTGGCCGATAATTGGACTATCCGCCGTATGGTGACTCCCGATTTTGTACGTGTATTCCGCTATCAGGGCGCACGTGGTGAAACGCCCGAACAGCTTGCCGAGATGCTGGAAAGGGGGGAGTTCCTTGCTTCCAACAATCTTTACAGGAAGTACAACCGTCCGATGACAGAGCTGGTGGGCAAGCAGTTTCAGCTTTTCGGTGATACTACGCAAACTTTCCGGTTGGGGGCAGCTTTGAAAGATGTACGTTACAGTGATTTCCAGCAAGCCCGTAATTCTTACACCTTTCTTTATAAGCTCGGTTGGTATGATCCGGGACTGGAGCTGTGCCTTCGTGTCCGGGCCAATCAAGACCATGATTTCATCCGGCGCTTGAAGGAAGACAGTGAGAAGCAGTTCCGTATCGGTA
>OHPI01001437.1_pt1 | contig 12629 bp, 6 predicted proteins | sample 1577651 | NCBI WGS metagenome assembly OHPI01 (sample SAMEA3879578, study PRJEB24766) | human gut metagenome | biome: human-associated habitat; feature: feces | place: USA | collected 1985/1987
TTCACAAGGTTACTGGTAGAACATAAACTTTATATTACACTATTATTAATACTAACGCCACCTGTTCGCCTTCGCAGGGTACTTGGCCTTTTCCTTTGATTCTTCGCCCTAAAGGACGAAGCTTTGGATGGCTTGCGTGGACTATTAACTTTTTATATTAATCTATTTATTAACGCCACTTTCGCTCTCACGAGGTACTTATTCTACCGGCTGACTAGTGCCGGAGGTGACCAATTAATTTTATTATATCTTACATTGCGATGGGATTTCTCCCACCGCAATTATTATGAAATTGTCAATTGTTAATCGTCAATTGTCAATTATTTTACTACTACCTTGAAGCTTTCGCCGTCAACTGATACAACTACGATACCAGCCGGAGCAGCGATTGTAGCGTTGTCTGAAGAAACTACTTCGTTAGCAACTACCTTACCAAGGATTGTGCTTACGATTACGTTCTTACCTTCAGCACCCTTAACTACTACAGCACCGTCAACACCTGCAACTACTACGCTTGAAGTGTTGATTGATTCGTTAGCTGTCGGAGCTTCTACATTGTCGATATAGAACTTCATAGCCTTATTACGATCGTTCGTCCAACCGAACTTACCGTTTTCCTGATATAAATATCTGTCACCATTTTTAGCATCAGCCAATGTACGAACGATGTATAAATCATCTGCTTCGTCAGCGTCTGCCAAGAAGATCTGATATTTGAAGTAATCCAAACCACCTTGAACACCTGAATTGTCAGCCTTCATAGCAACTTTGGCAGTCTTTCCTAAAATTGAAGTAGTCAACGTATCCAATTCAGCATTCAATTTAGCTGCTTTGAAGATAGCTTTTGTTACATCAACATTCCACTGATATTCTTTATCATATTTACCAGCACCTACATAGTAATTTACTGAATCAGAAGGATTGAACAAGAACATTCTTGAGCCATCTTCTTCGTTCCAACCTGTTGTTACATAGAATGAAGGCATTTCGCTCTTCAGATCAGTAGCAAATACACGAATAGTTGTAGGTTCAGTTGTATAAACAGCATCACGTTCACCATCAACACCTAATGAGTAGTTTCCAACTTCACTCTTCAATGTTACATAAGTAGCTGTTGCAGGTAATGTTACTTCAGGGGCATCTAATACAATGTAAGCTTTGATATCGGTAGCATTAGATTCTTGTGCAATATGCCAACTAGATAAAGTTCTATCCGTTTCATCATCTTTTTTAGCCTCATAATATGTAACGACTAATTGATTTTCAGAATAGAAAGTATCATCAGTTTTAGCTTCAACAATACTTACAGAGCCGTTTACATTTTCTTTCACGATGTATTTTGTACCTGTAGCTTGAAGAGCACCAGTTAAGTTACTATTATTAATATACAAGTTCTTTAAAACGCCATCTTTTACATATTGGAATTTGTAAGTATAATAAGCAACCGTATCTCCTTCTGACTTATAAGCAACCTTTTCATCAGCATCGATATATGCGTAAGTACGAGTTTCGTATGTCGGCTTTTCATCTTTAACCAATTGCCATTGTGCTGCTTCTGATACGTTATCAGTCATCTTATTCCAAGAGAATGTACCTGCAGGATCTTCTTTAACCAATGGATACAACTTGTTAGAAGTCGGATCTTCGTCGCGAGCAAATGTCAATGTTACTTTAGCTTCGTCAGCTTCGTCCATGAAACCTGCGAACTTATTAATAGATGTTACTGCAACTAATTCTACTTCTGAAAGGTCAAGATCGTCAGCTGGTTCTGCTTTAATATTTCCATTATTCTGAACATTCAAAATAGTGTATTGAATAGTTTTGTTTATTAAAGCCAAAGTGTATTTGTTATTGCCTTTATCGAATAACTTAGCCGTAAATGCTGCACCAGTTTCACGGTTTGTGAAAGTTACATCATTGCCATCCACTTTAGTAATTACATACTGGAATGCCGGAGTTGCAGGATCTGACAAAACAACACCCTTTGCGAAGTTCTTCAATGAACCATCATCATAAGCATTTGTCAAATAGAAACCATCTACATCACCACCTACAAACTTAATATTGTAGATAGAAGCACCGTTGGCATTCAATAAATCAGAACCTTTCTTAATAGTTGATTCAACAAACTGGAAGATGAAGTTATTAGTTCCAGCAGCAGGATCAGAAACTAAATATTCAGATGATCCGTAACTACCATTGCTCTTAACTGCCAAACCTACAGTTTCTGATACATGTGTTGCAGCTGTACTATTTTTGTAACGGAAGTTAGCAACAGATAAAGCATAGCTATCTTTGTCTGTAGCATTGTTCATTACCGTGAAAGCAGCATTATTTACAGAAACTGTTGTGCCTGAAGAAACAAAGTTAGCATCAGTACCTAAATACAAGTTCAAGTCTTTACCAGCAACTTCTTTCAAAGTAAAGCCTTCACCTGTAGCTTGTACAGTTGCACTAGTTGCAACATTATCAGAAGCACTCAATACTACAAATGTTGAGTTTAACAAATAAGAATATAATTCTTTTTGACCATCAGCAGTAGATGCATCTGGAATTTTTCCAGCAGGAGTTTCAGACAAGAAGTATGTACCAGCGGGGAATCCATTTTCAGGATTAGCACTTGTGTAAACGGCTCCATCTTTTGTCAAGATAGTACCAGCTTTTACACCCACAGCTTTGATAGTTTTTCCGTTGTCGAAAGCATTTGTAATGCCATCTTTAGAAATCTTCAAGTTGAAACCAGCTGAATTGTATAATGCATTTAATTCTTCACTTGGCACTTCTGTGTCTTTTACCTTATACAATTCGAATCTTGTCGTTAGATCACTCTGACCACCCGAAACCATTGTAAATAAACCATTAGCATACGGTATAGTCAGGCTATATGCATCTGAACTATTTTGAATCCATGCATTAGCAGCCCATATATGGGTTCCGCCAGTTTGAGCAATTGCATCTTCGTAGCTTAAGGCATCGCCAGAAGGTGCATCCCAAATCCAATATTTAGATTCTTCTTTAGCAGCATCTGCATGAGTTAAATCCGTAAGAACAGTTTGTCCATTTGTGCTAACCCGTAAATACTGCTGAGTTTCTTTGTTGAAAAATGTTGTAACATAATCACCCGACAATTGTTTCGTTTCAGTAACAACCCATAAATATTGATCAATATTGTCCTCATTGAATGTGTTGTCTGTTTCAACATTTATATTCTTATAGGTAATTTGTTTTGTTACTGGATCGTAAGCTGTAAACCCTGCAGCTACTGCTCCTTGCACCCCATCACCAGTTTCAATCAAGAAATAGGATTTCCCATTTTCAATCTTATTGGCTTTATCGCCTATGTAAGTCTTTAAGACTTCTGCATAGGCTTCACTAAACAACGCACCACCCAAGAAAAGTGTCGTCGTCAATAAAGTAGAAAACTTTTTGTTCATAATCATAAAAATTAATTGTTAATAAAATAGAGTTTAAATCTTCAACAACTAATTTTACGAAGGGTCCACAACCCCCGCGATTCATTATGAACGGGCATAAAAAAACGCGGGCTAGTTGTCTATTATTTTCATTGAGGCATCTGGAAATTCGCCCACATCACAATAACAGAACAATAGCCCGCGCTTATACGATATGATACAATCCACCCATTACGGGCAGACAATTCTATATACGTAGTCCACGCAAGCATTTACTGTCCCTTATTCCTCCAAGCTTAAAAATTTTCCAGATTTTTCAGTTAGGAATAATCTTCGTAAAATGCTTACATAATATATGTATAAACCGCACTCGCGAACCGCTGTTCGCTACGGAATCACTGCAAAGATAAGGAGGTTTTCTGAATCAACAAGAAAAAACATGTATTATTTTCCAAAATATATGGATTATAGGACGAAACAAGGTTGTTTCATGTATGTAATCCCCATTTCCCTGAATAAGCCTCTATAACAGTAATCTCTATCAAGAGATAGAAGTCATATCTCATTGGAGGTGCAGCACGCTGCACCTCTACTCACATTCCTTTTATAAATTCTCAATTTCCTCGTCAGATAAACCCGTACATAATTTGATTTGCTCAAAAGAAATATCGTTCTGTTTCATCAGGCGAGCGGTTTTAAGAACGCCTCTCTCTTCACCAATTGCTATACCTTCTTCTCTTCCTTCTTTTCGTCCTTCTTCTTTCCCTTCTCTCCTTGCCGTCGTAACAACATTCTCATTATCCCGGTATATTTTCAGGGCAGCCTCGTATTCTGCCCGTTCCTTCTTGTTCATATTGGCGATACGAGCCAACTCTTCCAAGCGGTTAAACAAGGCTTTCTGACCTTTGAATGATAAATGTTCCAACTGTTCCATATGTTTCAAATTATATAACCAGTAATCCAACGGGGTTTCACATTCTGCTTCCGTTTTGTTGAACAACGGAAACTCGATAAAAATCTCTCGGAAGTTACGCCCTTTCTGTTCACCCGTATCACGATCGGCAATCACCAGATCGGTACGGACTTTATCCGTCTCGCCCGACTTGAAATTCAGCAGGAAGATTCCATAAACCGGTACGAGTTTAAACTTCCAAGACTCACCTTTTTCGCCTTGCGAGGCGATCATACGACAAAGATAATACAATGCCCGCTCATAAAAATAATCCTGACGGGCATTTTGAAGTTCTACAATGAAAATCGTCCCGTCCAGGTCCTTACACAATAAGTCAAAGATAACACCCCGACCGTCTGTGGTCTCACTCGGATTTTCCTTATCCATATAAGAAAGGTCTTCTACATGGTGCTCACCTTCCAACAAATCATTGATCAACTCGATTAATAACTCCTTACTTGATTCTTGTCCGAACAGAATCTTGAAACCACGATCCACAAAGGGATTGATAAATACGCTCTTTTTCATAGAAAAGGTTGTTTAAAAAGTTTTGTCCCAATAGCAGGATATGCAAATTTAGGAATAAATAAAAAATGAGCAAGTAAAAATAAAAATTCATTGTCACAAAACACCCGATTTCAAGTATCTCCAAAAGCCGGCGTGTTTGCATCAAAAGCCGGTGTAAATGAATAAATTCCCGGCGTGTTTTGATCAAAGCATAGGCATGAATTTTGGAAAAGATACCCATATCCGATTTTCTTTTATACCCTTCACGCACGTCCCTATTTATCTCATATTCTGCAACTTCCTGTGAAGGAGTGAAGGCACATCCTTTACGCCTGCTGGAGGCGCAGCACGCTACGCCTCTACTTGCCGATTGGTCTTTGAATCACAGGAACTGGCAGATATACAGGAAGATGTATCGTTTGTGAAAGATCGTTTTTATTGAATTCCTTTCTGTCTCTTGGATCTCCGATCATAAATACACTTGCCTCCTAAACAAAGCGGATGTGCAATACAATCAGTTCAGAATGGGTACCGACACGATAAGCCGGTCCGGCACAACCAAAGCCGGATGACACATAATGTTGCGTTCCTCCTTTGCTATAATAGCCATAAGGACATTCGTAAATAAGTTTCATCAATAACGGATAAGGCCATAATTGTCCGTTGTGTGTATGACCATGTAATCCCAAATCAATATGATTCATCCGCATTTCTGCGAAGCTCCAGGGCTGATGGTCTAAAACAATCAGTGGTTTGGTGGTATCCAATCCGGCCAGGAGTTGATGTAAAGGAAGACGCTGCTTATGGATAAAGTCGTCCCGTCCGATCAGGTAAAAGGATGAATCGGGCGAAGCTACCGAATCTTTTAATAAGGTAGAGAACTTACGGATCCAGCGTTCTTTGGCAAAACGGTTGGCCCGGTATTCATGGTTTCCGTAGATCGTATAGACACCCAACGGAGCAATCAGCTGTTGCATGTCTTCTTCAATATGGTCATTCTCGGCAAAACGGGATTCATAATCCAATATATCACCAACAAAAACGACCAGATCCGGTTGTTGTTCGTTGCTTAACCGAACTAGATTCTGAGCTTGCTGCTTGCCGATTACTTCTCCGAAGTGTGTGTCTGAAACCATGACTATCTTCAGACTGTCGCGGCTGCTGCTTCCTTTGGGTAGATCAATATAAAGATGTTTCACAATGGGATGTGTAACACGAAGATGGGCTTTATATAGCAAGATGCCTGTTCCTGCTAGGAAGAGAGCGAACAGAATCCGCTTGCTTTCCTCCCAATGTCTGGCAATAATGCCGGGTAACCATTTCCATTTCCGCTGGCTGATGCGGATAACTTCCAGACATAAAAGACCTAACGTAATATAGATACTTCCGATATACCAGGTATTGCAGATATTCATAATGGGAATGAATACCGAATCCGGTAAATCTTTTCGGAAAAAGAATCCGAACAAGTACAGGCAGATTTCGAACAGGAATAACAGAAAATAAGTAACCTGCCACTTCTTCTGCCGCGGTAAAGCCTGATGGCCTCGCCAGTAAATATAAGGATTCAGTAATAGCTGTGCTACGATCGACTGGATAAATACTTTCATACGTAAAATCGTTTATTGGAAATTGATGTCAAAAATAACCATTTCACTGCGAGTTCCGATCCGGAAAGGTGGTCCCCAAAGAGAAAGTCCTGAAGAAACATAAATATGCGTATTCCCTTTTTGTTTATATCCGTGACTGACTTCAAACAGATGACCGGTAATCAGGTTCAATGGCCATACTTGTCCGTTGTGCGTGTGTCCGCTGAATTGTAAATCAATATTTGCTTGCGCCGATTCGTCCAATTGATACGGTTGATGATCGAGCAGGAATAAAGGGCGGTTGGATGATAAGGTATCCGTCAGTTGGGCAATTGACTTTCTTCTCGGATTATGCCGGTCGTCCCGTCCGATCAATTGAATCCCGTTCGCCAGGGTTACAACCGAATCTTGCAACCATTGGATGGATGTTTGCTGTTGAATGAAGGTACGACTTTTCCCAATACCGCTGATGTATTCATGGTTTCCCGGAATCATAAATACACCTAACGGCGCTTGTAACTGATTAAGCTCCTGTTCCAAGTGTTGTTCCCGTACGGGCTTTAAGTTACTGTCGATTAAATCTCCGGAAATAAGGATTAAATCCGGTTTTTCTGCCTGGATCATCCGTACATATTGCTGAAGCCGTTCTTTGGTAGTCCCGTATCCGATGTGAATATCGCTGATGGCTGCCACTCGTATTTGCTTTTTCCCAGTTATTTCCTTGTTAATATCTATGTTGATAACTTCCTTCTTGGGATGTGAATAATGAATATATCCACCGGTTAATAATAAGATAGTCAGACCAAGACAGGTTATAAACAGGTGGTTGAAACTGATGTTGAAAACTCGAAGTAAATCGGTGGATAAAAGCAGTAGCACCATGTATAAGGTAAAGATCAGCCAGCCTGTTCCGATGTAATACAATATATGCAGGAAGGGATTGAAGTCGGGTAACTCCCGATGTCCGAAAATATAAAAGAAAGAGAAGGTTCCTGCCCAATAACCTACAGAGAAGATCCATTTCCAGATAAGCGGGAACGTATGTAATATTTCCCAGCTCCGGAGATAAATATAGCCGTTTCCAATCAAGTATAAAGCGGCCAGAATGAGAAAGAATAGAGGCATAAAATTCCTGTTATGAATCCAACATGTTTTAATTCAAGGCAAAAGTAATGAAAAGTGGCTTATGTCCGTTTGAGCAGACAAGCTAAAAACAGGCTAATACATTTTTTAGTCTTCTTTAAAAAGGATCGGATAATATTGTGTCCTTTATTCTACTACTTTTGTGCAACTATTGACTAACTTATAATTCTAATCATAAAATGTGTAAAACGGTATGAAATGTAGTTTTTTTGCTTTGTTGTGTTTGTTGTTGATATCTTTACCATTAAAAGTACAAGCCCAGACATCGGGTGAATTTGTGATCAAAGGCCAAGTAATCGATTCTTTAAGTAATGAAACAGTTCCTTATGCGACAATAAGTATAGCCTCTTCTGCGGCTCCTCAGAAATCGCTGAAGCTGTTGGCTTGTGATATCGATGGAAAATTTGAGACTGACCTGAAGAGTGCTGGTAAGTATATTCTTTCTTTACAATCGATAGGAAAGGTTCCTGCCCAAAAGAACTTTACGCTTTCGGCTAAAAAGAAAGTCCTGGATTTGGGAATTCTCTATATGCACGATGACAGTAAGCAATTGGGCGAAGTAACGGTAACGGCTCAAAAGAAACTGGTGAAAGTGGAACTGGATAAATTGACCTATAGTTTGGATGAAGATCCGGAAGCGCAGACCAGTAATACATTGGATATGTTGCGTAAGGTCCCGATGATTACGGTAGATGGTAATGATGAAATCCAGTTGCAAGGATCAACCAACTTCAAGATTTATGTGAATGGAAAGCCTTCCAATATGATGAATAACAATCCGGCTGATGTATTGAAAAGTATGCCGGCCAATTCGGTGAAAGATATAGAGGTGATTACTGATCCGGGTGCGAAATATGACGCTGAAGGTGTAGGTGGTATCATTAATATCATTACTACACGAAATGTTTTGGAAGGCTATACGGCTTCTATCAATGCGGATGCCAGTGTATTAGGACGTATGGGTGCCGGAGCGTATGTGTCGGCTAAATTCGGTAAGTTCGGTCTTACAGGAAATTATAAATATAATCATGAGAATTCGCCTTGGAGTGAATCTTATTCCATTCGTGAGACTTATGCATCTGGAACGAATCCGGCTACTTTACTAAACCAATATGGACGTAGCAAACGACAAGGACCTTTCCAGTTTGGTTATTTGGAAGGAAGTTATGAGATCGACTCGTTGAATTTGCTGAGTGTGGGTGTAAACTTGTTCCGAGGTGATGCGACCAACAAGACGGAATATGATGTGACGATGATGGATGGCAGTGATCTTTCCAATTTCGTGTATGGATTTGACCGAAACAGTAGTTCTACTTCCGTTTTCGGTTCAACAGATGTCAATGTCGATTACCAGCATTCTACGCATAAGAAGGATGAGTTACTGACGTTCTCTTATCGTTTTAGTCATACACCGAACAATAACGAAAGTTATACTGATCTGGAAAATATAGAAGGAAATTATCCGCAGGATGATTTGTATCCACGTTGGGATATCAACGATGCTGCCTCTGCTGAACATACAGCGCAGATCGATTATACAACTCCTTTGTGGAAAGATCATACCTTGGAAGTAGGAGCTAAATATATTTTCCGTCAGAGTGATAGTGAGACGTTGCGGCAGTATTATAACGATTCCACGAATGTTTGGGATCCGGAATATGATGCGAACAGTGATTTCCGTCATAACCAGCATATCTATTCCGCTTATTTGGGTTATACGTTGAAGGTCGATAAATTGGGTATCAAGGCAGGAGCCCGTGCCGAAGGAACTTCTTTGAATGCTCATTTTGCCTACGAGCCGGATATGGATTTTAGTACCAGTTATTTTAATGTAGTACCGAACTTGACCTTGTCTTATCAGATCGATATGGCGCAGCAAATCCGGGTGGGCTATAACATGCGTATCCGTCGTCCGAGTATCCGAAACTTAAATCCGTATGTCAATACAACCGACCCTGAAAATATCAGTTATGGTAATCCGAACTTGGATCCGGAAAAGAGTAACCGTTTGCACATGAATTATAGCTTCTTTAATTCCAAGTTCAATTTCAATGCCAATTTGAGTTATCGCTTTGAGAATAATGCCATCGAACAGGTTGTGATGATGAACAATGGAGTTTCAGAAACGACCTACGACAATATCGGTAAGAGTAAGCGGGTTGGCCTTTCTCTGTATGCCAGCTATACGCCGATACCTTTGTTGCGGATCATGTTTAACGGAGGTGCTGATTATTCTGATTTGTCCAGTTCGGAAATGGCTTTGGGAAATACTGGATTTAGCGGACGTATGTTCACCGGTGTTCAGTTCAATTTACCGAAAGATTTCCGGGTAGACTTGCGTGGTGGTTACTTCTCGCCGAGAATTTCTTTGCAGGGAAAACGTTCTCCGATGTACTTTACCGACTTTGCCATCAACAAGAGCTTCTTGAAAAAGAAACTGACGGTATCTCTGACATGCCGTAATCCGTTCTGGAAGACCATTAAGATGGAAAGTACAACCGAAGACCCGGCATTTGACATGACAACGGTCAATTATATGCGGGCACGCGATTTCCGCATCAGTGTGACTTATCGTTTCGGTACGTTGAAAGATGCTATCAAGAAAGTAAAACGTGGTATCAGCAATGACGATGTAGATAGTAATAATGGCGGTGGAAATGAAGGTATGATGTAATACCTTCATGGCAGATCATAAGAAAGCCCTCGGATTTACACTTCCTAAATCCGAGGGCTTTTTTGTATCTGATAGAAAACCTTATTCCGCTTTCTTTCGTGTAACCCGTTTCTTTGTTGCCGGTTTCTGATCTGCTTCGCTGACCAGCTTCATGCAATCGGCTAAGGTCATCTCGGCAGGTGTATAACCCGTTTTCGGTATTCGGTAGTTTTTGCCCTTGTAGGCAATATAAGGACCATAACGTCCGTTTAGGATTTCCAGCTCAGGATCTTCTTCAAACTTCTTGATGAAGCGGTTCTCGTCTTTCTCGCGCTTTTGCTGGATCAATTCGATCGCTTCCTCCAGCGTGATGGAGATTGGGTTCTTGTCTTTCGGAATGGAAACGAACTTCCCGTCATGACGGATGAACGGACCAAACCGACCGATAGCTGCTACTACAACTTTTCCTTCGTATTCTCCAACCGTACGAGGCAACTCAAACAACTTCAAGGCCTCTTCCAAGGTGATCGTCTCAATAGACTGACCTTTCAGCAAGGTAGCGAACTGAGGCTTTTCATTATCTTTTTCGGCATTCGATTCTCCAATTTGAGCCACTGGTCCGAATCGGCCGATCTTAACGAATACAGGTTTTCCACTTTTCGGGTCAATTCCTAATTGGCGTTCTCCCACTTTATGCTCTGTGCGGATAGCGGCTGTCTGTTCGACTACCGGATGGAAAACCTGATAGAAATTGTCGATGACTTTTGTCCAGTTTTCTTCTCCTTCCGCAATGGCATCGAACTCCTTTTCTACTTTGGCAGTAAAGTTGTAGTCCATGACCAATTGGAAATATTCCATCAGGAAGTCATTTACTACGATACCGATATCGGTAGGCATTAACTTGTTCCGGTCGGCTCCCACCATTTCAGTCTTGGTACTTTCCTGAATACCTTTTTTATTTAGAGTTAGGATAGAGTAAGCACGTTCGGTTCCTTCTTTGTCTCCTTTAATGACATATTCCCGGTTCTGAATGGTCTGGATGGTGGGCGCATACGTAGAAGGACGGCCAATACCCAGTTCTTCCAAACGGCGGACCAACGTAGCTTCTGTATAACGAGCCGGACGCTGGGTGAAACGCTCTGTGGCAGTCGCCTCTTTCAGTTGCAAGGCATCTTGCAGATGGACAACAGGCAGTAAGGTGTTTCCTTGTTCCTTTTCCTGATCATCATCCGTACTTTCGTGATATACTTGTAAGAATCCGTCGAATACAACGACTTCTCCCGTAGCGACGAATTTCTCTTTCACACCACTTATATCCACAGAGATGGTTGTCCGTTCCAGTTCGGCATCGGCCATCTGGCAAGCGATGGTCCGTTTGCGGATCAAATCATACAACTTACGTTCCTGGGCTGTACCGTCGATTTCTGCCTTGGCAATATAGGTTGGACGGATGGCTTCGTGAGCTTCCTGCGCTCCTTTGCTCTTCGTATGATATTGACGGAACTTGTAATATTTTTCTCCGTATGATTCCAAAATAGCTTCTTTGGCTGTGCCCAATGCCAGGTCACTCAAGTTGAATGAGTCCGTACGCATGTAAGTAATGAATCCCGATTCATACAACCGCTGGGCAATCATCATGGTTTGAGAAACCGAATATCCCAATTTACGGGCAGCTTCCTGTTGCAAGGTAGATGTTGTAAACGGAGGAGCAGGAGATTTACGTACCGGTTTCTTACTGATATCATCAATCGTAAATGTTGCCTGTTGGCAAGCCTTCAGGAAAGCTTGCGCTTCTTCCTTGGTCTTCAAACGGCGGTTTAGCTCGGCTTTCAATATTGTCTTACCGTCGGGAAGGATGAAATTAGCTGTTACCCGATAAGCTGCTTCGGATACGAAGTCCTGAATTTCACGCTCACGTTCCACGATCAGCCGGACTGCTACCGATTGCACACGGCCGGCAGATAAGGCGGGCTTGACTTTTCTCCACAAGATCGGAGAAAGCTGGAAGCCGACGATACGATCCAATACGCGGCGCGCCTGTTGGGCGTTGACCAGATTCATATCGATGCTGCGTGGCGTTTCAATAGCATGTAAGATAGCTGTCTTGGTAATCTCGTGGAAAACGATACGGCGCGTGTTCTCAGGTTTTAATCCCAAAACTTCGTATAAATGCCACGATATGGCTTCTCCTTCGCGGTCCTCATCGGATGCGAGCCATACCATTTCGGCGGCTTTCGATTCAGCCTTGAGTTCGGAAACCAGCTTCTTTTTATCGGCCGGAATTTCGTATTGCGGAGCGTAATTGTGCTCGATATCAATACTGAACTGTTTCGTTTTCAAGTCGCGGATGTGTCCGTAGCTCGACAATACCT
>OHPI01001439.1_pt1 | contig 12614 bp, 9 predicted proteins | sample 1577651 | NCBI WGS metagenome assembly OHPI01 (sample SAMEA3879578, study PRJEB24766) | human gut metagenome | biome: human-associated habitat; feature: feces | place: USA | collected 1985/1987
AAGCCATATATCAGTCCTGTTCCGCGACCGCGATGCTCTCGCCTGCGACATTCTTTGCGTCCGCTCCGGCCGTTTCTCCATCGCCACACTCACCGCGTTCATCTCCTCCCCCGGCAAGGCTCTCCTCCTCGAAGATATCGACGATGACACCTGCCAATCCCTTTTCGAGGCCATGCAGGATGGGATAATGATTCGCGGCAAAAAAAACGCGATACTCATCTCTCGCCCGAAGATGCAGAAAGTGAAATATCTGATGCCTATATGAACCCCGCGACGCGCCCGCTCAAAACTCCGGAAAAGCTCACAGCCGATTTCGAAGCCCATCTGGCTATGGAACGCGGTCTCTCCTCCAACACCGTCGAGGGTTACACCCGCGATGTGTCGCATCTGCTCGAATTCCTCGAGGCACAGGCCGTCGCGCTCGATGAAGTAGAAACCGCGCATCTCCATCAATTTCTCTGCACACTCCACGACCTCGGCATCGCACCCCGCTCCCAGGCCCGCATAATATCGGGCATACGAGCTTTCTTCCGCTTTCTGCGCCTCGAAAACTATATCTCCTCCGACCCCTGTGAGCTTCTTGAGGCGCCACGTTTCGGAAGGATGCTTCCCGATGTACTTTCTGTCGAGGACATCGACGCCATGATTCTTGCCCTCGACCCTCAGAAGGATGAGACTCCGCGCAACCATGCCATAATCGAAACCCTCTACGGGAGCGGGCTGCGAGTTTCGGAGCTTGTCGAGCTCCGCTTGTCGAGAATCAACTTAGACGAAGGCTATCTTATCGTCATAGGTAAAGGCGACAAGGAGCGGATAGTGCCTCTTTCTCCCCGCTCCATAGATCTGATATGCGATTATCTCCCTCTGCGGGAAAAGCTCAACATCAAGCCCGACAGCGTCGATATCCTTTTCCTCAACCGGCGCGGAGGCATGATGACACGCGTAATGGTTTTCTATATTATCCGCGACCTCGCCCGCGCCGCGGGAATTCAGAAAAAAGTCTCACCTCACACTCTGCGTCATTCTTTCGCCACCCACCTTCTCGAAGGGGGTGCCAATCTTCGCGCAATTCAGGAAATGCTCGGCCACGAATCCATCGCCACCACCGAAATCTATATCCATCTCGACCGCTCGCGTCTGCGCTCCGAACTCATTGAGCATCATCCCCACTACGCCGGGAAATAAAGGTTGCCGATAAAATCTGATTCCCCCAATTCCGCAAATAAAAAAAAGAGCCGCAGAAAAAGTCTCTGCGGCTCCCTCTATTATTGGATCTCCCTTTATTCGTGAGTAAACGCGAACCGGATGGTGCGGCTGTACTCCTCACCCTTCTTCAGCAACTGCGAAGGGAATTCCGGTTTATTGGGAGCGTCGGGGAAACCCTGCATCTCCAGAGCCACGCCTTCGTAATCCTCATAACAGCGGCCCGAGCGGTTCTTGGGGCTGCCGGCAAGCCAGTTGCCGGTGTAGACCTGCACGCCGGGCTGGTCGGTGCTCATTTTCAGCACGCGGCCGCTCGCCGACGAGCGCAGCGAAGCCGCATCCTCAAGCATCTCGCCCGGTTTCCAGCCGTCGAGAACCCAGCAATGATCGTAACCTTTCCCTATGTGCAATGCCTCGAAATCAGCCTTGATGTCGCGGCCGATCTCTTTCCATCCGCGGAAGTCCATCGGGGTGCCCTCCACTGAGGCATATTCCCCGGTAGGAATCTGCGTCTCGTCGGTGGGCAGCCATTTTTCTGCTGCAAGACGCATCTCATGATTGAAAATCGAACCGGCGTCGGCGCCGTCGAGGTTCCAATATGCATGGTTGGTGAGGTTCACCACCGTGTCCTGATCGCTCTCAGCCTTGAAGTCGAGCGTCAGCTCGTCGTTCTCGCTCCAGCGATAGGTGGCAGTCACCGTCAGATTGCCCGGATAATGCTCCTCGCCATCCTTCGCGCGATAGGTGAAACGAACCCCGTCGGGCAACTCCTCAGCATCCCAGATCTGGTTCTGAAATCCTTCGGGACCGCCGTGAAGCGCATTGGGGCCGTTGTTGATCGATAGCTGATAGGTCTTGCCGTCGACCGTCAGATTTCCTTTAGCTATTCGGTTGGCATAACGTCCGGGACATTTCCCCAGACAGGGACCGTCGGCGATATAGTCGGCCGGATCGGCATACGACAAGGCCACGTTCTCTATCTTTCCATTGCGGTCGGGAACCCATACGCCGATGATACCGGCTCCTAATGAGGAGAGCTCTACGGCATGCCCTCGGGAATTCTCGATGCGGAACTTCGTAATCTCACCTTTCGGCGAGGAATATCTGCTGCTTATAATCTTCATAATCGGCGATTTGCAGCATTAATCCTCCAGACGACGGGCACCGTCGGAAATCACCACATCATAGATTTTGGGCTCGTGGCCGTATTTCTCTTTGAATTTGCGCTTTGCAACATCTATGAAGTCGTCATGCAGATTATCCTTCACCAGATTGATGGTGCAGCCGCCGAAGCCGCCGCCCATGATGCGGGAACCGGTCACGCCCAGAGTCTTTGCGACATCGTTAAGATAATCGAGCTCTTCGCAGCTTACCTCATAGTCTTTCGAAAGTCCTTCATGTGTCTCATACATCTTGCGGCCGACAGTGTCATAATCGCCGGCGTTCAGAGCCTCGCAGACATCGAGCACGCGCTGCTTCTCCTCAATCACGAATTTGGCGCGGAAATAATCCTCGGCCGTGATGTCACCCTTGATGCCGTTGAGAGCCTCCATAGTGGCGTCACGCAAGGTCTCGATGCCAAGGCGTTTGGCAACACGCTCGCAGCTTTCGCGACGTTTGTTGTAGGGAGAATCCTTCAGCTCATGTTTCACGCGGGAATCCACGAGCACGAGCTTGTAGCCCTCGGGATTGAAGGGGAAATATTCATATTCCATCGAACGGCAGTCGAGACGCATCAGATTCCCTTTGCGGCCGAATACGGATGCGAACTGGTCCATGATGCCGCAGTTCACTCCGCAATAATTGTGCTCGGTGCTCTGGCCTATCTTGGCGAGTTCGAATTTGTCGATGCTGTTGTTGTTGAACATGTCGTTGAGGGCGAATGCGAAACACGACTCAAGAGCGGCCGACGACGACAGGCCTGCGCCTAAGGGCACATTGCCGGCGAACACTGCGTCGAAGCCTTTCACTTCGCCGCCGCGTTTGATGATCTCGCGGCATATACCGAAGATATAGCGTGCCCAGCTCTGCTTAGGAGCATCCTCCTCTTTCAGCCCGAACTCTGCGTATTCGTCTATATCTATCGAGAACACCCTTACTTTCTCAAGTCCGTTGGGCTTGATCTCGGCCATTATTACCTTGTCGATGGCGCCGGGGAAAACGAATCCGCCGTTATAATCGGTATGCTCGCCTATGAGATTGATACGTCCGGCAGATGCATAGAGTATACCTGCCTCTCCAAACCTTTCCTTGAAGGTTTTCTGGATTTTTGTCTTCATGGATTCCATGTAGATGCTGATTTTAAGTTGTTAAGTGTTAAGTTATTTACCTGTAAATTATTTCACCGGAATTGTGATTTTCGCTCCTTTCAGACCTTTGGCCTTGGCCTCGAGCGTAATCGTCCCTTTCGTGGCGTCGGCCTGCACGATGGCAGTGGCCGCACCGCTGAAAAGATCGGTGGCGGGAAGATGGAAGAGACGCAGGCTCGTCGGGTCGCCGTTGGCGGCGGCGCGGAATTTGCCGGCACCTTTCACTGCGAATTTAACCTCGCGGCTGTCGGTCGGCACAATATTGCCGTTCTTGTCGGCGGCCTGAACTGTGATATACACCAGATCATCGCCGTCGGCATTCAGTGCTTCGCGGTTGGCGCTGAGCACAAGATGGTCGGCTTTACCGGCCGTGCGCACTATCTTCTCCTCCGCAGGTTTCCCTTCGGCGTCATAAGCCACTACCTTCACCTCTCCCGGCTCATATACGGCATCGTCCCATATCAGGCGATAACGGTCCATGGCCTTGCGGTCCTGCACGCGGTCGTCGTTCCATGCTTTGTTGCGCTCATAGAAGGGAAGCGAATGGCGTTTGCTGTAATCCAGAGGCTCGGCAGCCGCTTTGCTCTTTTTGCCGTAGGATTTGCCGTTGATGAAGAGCTCGGCTGTCGGATAAGAGGTATAGGCCACAACCGGCGTCACCTTCCCTTCGCGGCCTGACCAGTTCCAGTGGGGAAGCACATGGAGCGTCGGGCTCTCGCTGTTCCATTGCGAGCGATATAGATAGTACCTGTCTTTGGGAAGCGAAGCGAGGTCGATGATACCGAACACACTCGAATGGCTCGGCCATGCGTCTGTGTCGTAGGGGGATGGCTCGCCGAGGTAATCGAAGCCTGTCCATACGAACTGGCCTATCATCCAGGGATAATCGTCATCCATCGAGAAATCGATGTCGGGAATGTTCGACCATGAGCAGAACTCCGTGTCATATCCCGACGATTGGTTCCCTTCATGTTTCTTGTCGGCGGCAAGTTCCATCGGGAACGTATAGACACCCCGCGATGAAACCGTCGATGCTGTCTCGGTGCCTAAGATGAGCCGCTGGGGAAGTATCTCGTAGGCCTGAGTGTAATATTGCGGCTTGTAGTTGAAGCCGGGGATATCGAGCGTGGCGGCGAAGCCGTTGTCGATCACTGCCCCGTATTGGTCCATGCCGCAGGTCACGGGACGCGTCGGATCCAGACGGTGGCAGATATCCTGGAGCATCACGAGCTCGCTCACTCCGTCGGGTCCCCACTGACTCGGAACCTCGTTGCCGACCGACCACATCACCACCGAAGCGTTGTTGCGGTAATGACGCAGCATGTTCTCCATATCCTTCTCGGCCCATTTGCCGAATATCGAACCGTAGCCGTTCTCGCTCTTCGGGCGAAAACCCCAGTCGTCGAAAGGTTCCACCATCAGCATCATGCCCATCTGGTCGCAAAGTTCCACGAGCTCGGGTGCGGGCATGTTGTGCGAGGTGCGGATGGCGTTGGCTCCCATCTCTTTCAGCATCTCTATCTGATGAGCCAGTGCCGCTCTGTTCACGGCCGCTCCGAGCGGGCCGAGGTCATGATGCATGCAGACTCCTTTGAATTTGGTATATTCGCCATTGAGGAAGAAGCCTTTTTCAGGTATATAGTCGAGCGAACGGATACCGAACCGCGTGGTGTAGCGATCTGTCTCGCGACCGTCGATGCTCAGCGTGGTCCGGGCTTCATAGAGCCAGGGGGTATCGGTCGACCAGCGGCGGGGATTCTCCACTAAGAAATCCTGCACGAAGGGCTGACCCTGGGCGTGATACATCGAGTTGTTCGTAGCAACCGTCTTGCCGTCGGGATCCACGATATCGGTCTTAACCATTATCTTCTCACCCTTCTTCGCGCCGGCTATCTCGGTGCTCAGCCGCACTGATGCCTCGCCGGCCGAAACATACGGCGTCGTCACATAGGTCCCCCATGTCGGAACATGCACCGGCGATGTCTTCACAAGCCGGACATTCCTGTAGAGGCCTGCCCCGGGATACCAGCGGCTCGATTTCTCTTTGTTCTCGAGCGACACCTCCACGGTATTCTCCCCCGGAACGAGTACCCCTGCCGGCACGTTTATATAAAACGAATTGTAGCCATAAGCCCAATTCCCTATCTTCTTGCCGTTCACCGTCACCTGCGGATTCGACATGGCGCCGTCGAATTCAAACGTAAAAACGCTCCCCGCGGTGTCGGGCACTTCTATAGTGGTCCGATAATATCCTTTCCCGACATAGGGGAGTCCGCCGGTACGGCCCGTTTTCCATGTGGCCTCCGTCTCGCCGTTCTGTTCCACCGTCACTTTCTGGAGGTCGTTCGAACGGTCAAACGGCCCGTAGATAGCCCAGTCATGGGGTATCGTCACCGTTTCCCATTTCCCGCCATCGCGGGAGAAATCCCACTGCTTCAGTTCCGTTGCAGTGCGCTGGGCCGAAAGCGCGGCGGCCGCAGCAAACATCGATACTACTATTATATTCCTCATATACGGGTTAAAAAATTCTTTTCTATCTAAGACTCTGTTGCTAAAATTTACATCTCTACAAATATAGCATTTATTGAAACAAAAAGCAAACCCTTGCACTTTTCAGTTGCAATGATTTGCTTTTTTTAATACATCGGCTCGAATTTCCTTTCCTGCCGTAGTCCCATTCAGGCAATCCCCGCGATACTACGTATCTTCTCCGGCCCGTAATATTGACGGATATTGGATATATCCATCTCCGTGGCTGTCCGGATGAAACTATCGAAACTCTTCAGAAGATCGGCCAAGGCCGTCATGGAGTTTTCAGTCTGCTGACTGTAGAGCGTGCCGCTCACCGACCCGTTCTCAAGCTTCCCCTGCAGCGCACCGTTCACGCCCGATATATCCTCCATCATCTTCATCTGTATGTTCAGGAGCTCGGTGATGCCATGATTCGCCGAATTCGAATTCACCTGCTGAGGCAACGGCATCCCCGCCTTAGGCCTATACACAATGATGCCGTTGAACCGGCTCCATTCCTCGGCGATGTCGTTGATGTCGCTCCCTTCTGGCAGCGACCCTTCGGGAAAGAGCAGAACGCCTTTCGCCGAAGCACGCAATATCCAGTCATACATCGATATCAGCCGGTTGGTGAATTTCTGCTGGTCGATTATATCGCTCACGAATGAATGTATCTCGCCGTCGATAAAGGGATAGGCTTTGAAAACATACGGATGGCCCCCATGGCTGTAGGGCGAACGGCGCCGACAGAGCACCTCCCCGCCCGGCGCCAGGAATTTGCATTCCCACTCCTCCTCGACTCTCCATTCGCGCCTTATCCCCTCCCCTTCGGGCAATTCACTTCCCGCCTCTACCGTGAAATAGCGGCCTGCGGCAAGATCATGGCAATGATAACACTGGCAGTATGTCTTGCGCCATACTTCCCACACCCTGCACTTTCTCCCCTCTCCGGCGCCGGCATAGATCGAGGCGAGGAAATCGATATCCTCACCGCTCCGGGCGAATTCGGCGCACAAAGCCCGGAAATCCATATCATGGATCTCGCCCGCAAGGTCGCAGTCCTGATGCCGGAAATCACGCGATTCCATATCCGTGAAAAACTTGTCGGGCTGAACGAAATCCGTCCAGCAATCCGTCCGGCCGCATTTCCTGCCATACCATTTGCGATGCACGGCCAGCCCGCTTATCAGAAACTCCTCCATCGTGCGTGCATAGACCTCCTCCATGCGGTTCAGGTCCATATTATAATCCAGAAGCTTCTGCATCATTGCGGCCTCGCCGCTCTCCGCCATATCCCGCGCCGCACACCGCGGCGTCTCCCAGCGATTGCGGAAAACGCCCAGCACATTCCTCACCAGCCGCCGTATCAGATTGTTCTTCAGCGGCACATTCCCCTGACTCCGGATATAGTCCTCCTCACGCATCCGCGTGCCCTCCACAGGAATCATATCGCCCCACTGGTCGCCATATGTAAAACGCTTGTTCCGCTCCCTGTCGCGCCGGAAACCGGCCATCCCCTCCCAGCAGTCCATTGCCCGTCGCAGAAGCTCCTCATCTCTCTCGATCTCTCTGATATTCTCTCTCATAATTCAAAATCCAAAATTCAACATTCAAAATTATCTCCATTTTCTTTTCCGTGATGTTATATTCATTGAATTTGATTAACTTTGTAATTCCGGTTTTTTGCGCCGTCCAAACGGAGCGTAACCCCGGCTAATCGAAATTTATTATGGCTGAATTGTCAGATAAAGAAATAAAACAGGACGAAGCCCTTGCATGCGCCCCCGGCGTCACGCCTGATGTCCTTACCGTCGACTCCGTCATCAAAATGGTGCCCGCTCTCAAAAACCACCGGCATTTCGTCGAGCGTGTGCTGCATAGTCTCATGATCGATGAAGTCAACGCAGTCCACCGCCGTCACTGCCATGCCACCGGAGTCGAATTCGCGCGGCTCCTCGTGGAGGAGGAATTCAGGTTCAGACTCCGCGTCGACAATGAGGATGTGCTCGACCGTTTCCCTGTCGACCCTTTCATCACTGTCAGCAACCACCCCTTCGGAGGCATGGACGGAATCATTCTCATCCATCTTGTAGGCAAACACCGCCCCGATTATCAGGTAATGGTCAACATGTTCCTCAACAACATCTCGGCCATGCGGCCCGTCTTCATAGCCGTCGATCCCATCAAGACCGACGACCCCGAAAAGAAAGCGGTGACGATGCAGGGCATACGCCGCGCGATAGCTCATGTGCGCGGTGGCCATCCCCTCGGTTTCTTCCCCGCCGGCGCCGTCTCGAAAGTGGACCGCACCCTCCATATCAGCGATCGTCTGTGGCAACCCACCATCACCCGGCTCATCATGCAGCTCAAGGTGCCGGTGATTCCCATTTATTTCCACGGCCATAACTCCGCATTCTTCAACATTCTCGGGCTCATCGACTGGCGTTTGCGCAGCGCGCGCCTTCCCCGCGAGCTCTTCAAGATGCGCAACTCCGAAGTCCACGTCTCCATCGGCGAACCCATCTCCGTAGCCGAGCAATCCGCCTACACCGACCCCGACGCCCTCGGCCGCTTCCTCCGCGAACGCACCTATGCCCTCGCCTCCCTCCCCTGATCCCTCCCCTCGATCTCCCTCCTGTTTCTACTGCTCTCCTGTCTCTCCTCATTGTTCTCCTTCCTCTCCTCATTGTTCTCCTTCCTCTCCTCCCGTGCGCAGCCGGTTGCGTGAAGGAACTTTAGTTCCCCTTGAGCAAAAAAATCATGCCAATGCCAACTCCAACTCTTTCCCGGGAAATCCCCGAAGACATAGCGAAAGCCAAACAGCGCTTCTCGATCATAGGCAACGCCCCGGCCCTCCTCCGGGCGATTGCCCGCGCCATCAAAGTGGCCCCCATCGACCTCTCCGTCCTCGTAACAGGAGAAAGCGGCGCCGGCAAGGAGTTCTTTCCGAAGATCATCCACCAGTTCGGCGCCCGCAAGCACAAAAAATATATCGCCGTAAACTGCGGCGCAATCCCCGAAGGCACTATCGACAGCGAACTCTTCGGACATGAGAAAGGCTCCTTTACCGGCGCCATCTCTGCCCGCAAGGGATATTTCGAAGAAGCCGACGGCGGAACCATCTTCCTCGATGAGGTTGCCGAACTCCCGCTCACAACTCAGGCCCGCCTCCTGAGGGTGCTCGAAACCGGCGAATTCCTCAAGGTCGGATCCTCCACCGTCCAGAAAACCGACATCCGCATTGTGGCCGCCACCAACGTCGACCTCCTCAAAGCCGTCGAAAAAGGGAAATTCCGCGAAGACCTCTACTATCGTCTCTCCACCATCCGCATCGACGTCCCAAACCTCCACGACCGCGGCGACGACATAAAACTCCTCGCCCGCAAATTCGCAGCCGATTTCTCCGAGAAATACATGACGGCTCCCATCTCTTTCTCCGACGAAGCGCTCCGGGCGATGCTCGTATACCGCTGGCCGGGAAATGTGCGCCAGCTCAAGAATTTCGTCGAGCAGTTCGCCCTCTTCGAGGCCGGCTCCGAGATCTCCCGTCAGGAGGTCATCGAAGCCCTGCCCCTCGACCGCTCCTCGATCTCGACACCCGCTCCAACCCGCAAGAACGCCGACTACGAAGCCGAGCGCGAAATGCTCTGGCAGCTCATCCTCGGCATGAAAGCCGAAATCGCAGAGCTCAGGGGCGCCGTCGTGGCAACTGCCCCCGCCTCCCCCGTGCCTGCCTCGCCGATGCAATCCTCCTCGAAATCGCTTATCAAATATCCGGTAGAAGATCTCCTCGCCCCATCCCTCGAAGACTCCGAGAAATTCGCCATCGCAGCCGCCCTCGAACGCAACGGCTCCGATAAAAAAGCCGCCGCCGAAGAACTCGGCATCTCCCTCCGCACCCTCTACCGCAAAATCAAAGAGCTCGGCCTCGAACAATAAAATGAAAAAAAATCTTATAATTCTTCTCGCAATCCTGCCGACCCTGCTCCTTGCCGGTTGCATTCCCAGCTTCCGCTTCAACGGCTCGGCGATAAACTATGATGTCTATAAGACCATCAACGTCTCCGAATTTCCGATCCGGGCCGCCCTCGTCTATCCGCCGCTCCAGCAGACCTTCGAGAACGAGCTCCTCAACTATATCTCCCGCAACACCAAACTTCAGGAAATAGACGGTCCTGCCGACATTGAGCTTTCCGGCGAAATCACCGGTTACTCCCTCTCCCCGCAGGCCGTGGGCACCGATGCCTACGCCACCGAGACACGCCTCACGATCACCGTCCGCGTAAAATATGTCGACAACAAAAACCCCGCCAACAACACCGACCAGACATTCTCCGCATACCGCCAGTTCTCCTCATCGCTGATGCTCACCGATGTTCAGGATGACCTCTGCGACCAGATATCCAAAGAACTCGTAACCCTCATCTTCAACGCCACCCTCGGCAACTGGTAGCCCCGGGTGCGTGAAAGCACTTTAGTGCGCCCAAAACTAAAAAAGCTATGTCCCGCCCATATTTCATCATCCCCGACATCGAGCGCTTCCCGGAAGCCTCCGGCGAAGAGCGCACCCGCCTCGCCCGTCGCATCGCCGCCGCCGTCGGCGACCCCGCGGCTCTCCGCGCCATCCTCGGCGTAGACCCCGCCGAATTCGCCTCCTTCTATCCCGACATGGTCCTCCCCGACCTCTCCACCGGAGAAACCATCGACGCTTTCATCGACCGCTTCAGCGACCCCTCCCGCCCAATGCCCACCGAGGTCGAAGATATTCTTCCTCCCCCAGGCACTCCGGTCTACTCCCTCGACGACCTTGAAGCCCTCCCCGAGATTGGCGAAAGCGAGGATATTCCGGCCGCCATCCCGCATAAGCCCGTCCTTTCCGAATCGCTTGTAAAAGTGATGTTCAAAAGCGGCAATTATCAGAAGGCTTTGGAAATAATTACCGAATTAAGTCAGGACGAACAGAAAAAAAGCATATATTCCGCCGACCAGATCCGGTTCCTCAAGAAACTTATCGCCTGCACCTCCCGCAAATAGGGCCACAAAGAAACCCCGCACAATAAAACCAAGGAGGAGTCCCGCACCGCGGAACTCCTCCTTCTTTATCCCTAAGGGCTTTTACGCCACCTTATTTATCAAGCTTGATCTCGCGCATTCCCTTCGGAGCCACGCCCGAGGGTACCTGTCCCTTCACGAGGGAACCGGTCCAGCTGCCCGTCAGCTTATGTCCGTCGTCATCCTTGAAATCGAACACGAGTTTGCGTGCCCCGCCGGCCTCCGTCGAAACTGTCATCGTGCCCTCCATCAGCGGAGCCATATAGTCGCAATAGCCTTCTTTGTCAAGCTGGCTCAGGTCGCCGAACCAGCAGAACTGCACGGTGCCTCCGAACGAATAGTTGCCCGGGAACATCGTATGCGACTTGAAATCCTTGTCGCTGATCGTATATACACCATCCTCAACTTCGCCCGACTGCGTGAGGAAATCGAGTGATAGATAGTCTCCTTTCGCCTGACTCTCGTCTACGATCATCAGATAGACATGCTTTATATCGGCACAGATATCATTCTTCAGATCGTAATACACGCCAATGGTAGTGGGTGTGAATTCGAGAGCCACGTCCTCGCCGGTGTTCGAGAACGGACGGGGATACTGACCGGAGTTGTCGCAGTAATTTCCGATCCCGGAAGCTCCCTTATAGGTAGCCGTAACAGTTTTCCCCTCCTTGGTCACAAGATTGAAAACTATGTTGCAGTCCTCGCCGTCCTTAGTCACCGTCATTGTGCCGCCGGTGATCAGCGACATGTGGCGTTTACCATCCTTGCCTACATAGCGCAGGATGGAGCCGATATCCTGATAGCCTCCTAACATTTCAAGCCATATCGACTCGCCCTTCTGAAGTGTATAAGGAAGCCAATAGCGGCTGTTGGCGTCTTTGTTATTGTCGATGGTATATGTTCCCGCCGGAAGATCCTTGTAGGTTTCAGGCGAATCGACCTTCGGGATATAGAAAAGCAGCGTAAGATGATAACCGGATGTCTGAACGCCTTTGTTGTCAAACTCGCCGGAGTAGAATTCCAGACTGCCGTCATCGCTGAAAGGATAGAACCAGTTGCCCCAGAAGCGGCCGCCAGATTTAGTGAATTCAACCTCCACATTCTCCGGGAACGGCGTATAGCCGTCGGATCCGACCTCGATCTCCACCGGTCCCTCATAGACCACGTTCACCGGGCTTCCGTCGAATCCTTTAGCCTGGACCGTTACGCGATAGTTTGAGCCGACCATGTCGACTGTGGCGACACCTTCCACTATGGGTGAGGTGATGGCCTCGTTATCATATACCATCGAAATGCCTGAGCTGCTCACATCCCATGTGCCGACGCCTGTTCCGGGCCGATACTCCCCGGCGGGAATCACGATGTCAGTCTCGTCCTCCGCAAGCGCGGCGCTCAACTTCAGTATCATCATGAAGTCGTCTTCATTTTTCAGCGAGCCATCGGAAGTGTTGCTCAGAATCAGCGAATACTCGGCATAGGTGCCTTTCGGATTGTATTCGCATGCCAACGCATATCCCGCCTTCATATATTTCGGCGCGT
>OHPI01001450.1_pt1 | contig 12533 bp, 10 predicted proteins | sample 1577651 | NCBI WGS metagenome assembly OHPI01 (sample SAMEA3879578, study PRJEB24766) | human gut metagenome | biome: human-associated habitat; feature: feces | place: USA | collected 1985/1987
GTTCCCATGGCATTGGCCATCACTCCGAGACTGAATTTGCGGTGGACCCTGAAAAATTTCCGCCATAACCCTTCGGCGGCAATCCTCCCGCGCCCGTGATATTTTCCGCGCAGCGATTTGTCTCCCTGCGGAGTATAGCGCGACGATTCCAGACTCATCGACAACAAACCCCGCCATTCATATCCCGCGTTCGGATAAAGGTTATCGTTGAGCATATTGCTCTCTGCACCGAATTGAAGCACTCCGATATGATATTGGGTCTTGTCTTTCGATGTGCGCGCATAATCCGTCACATTAGTCGGATAATAGGAATCCGACATATAGCCGTAGCCTGCGCGCGCGAATCCTCTGGCCTTCTTTCCGAATGCCCGTTCATAGGATACCCTGAGAAAATTATCCACTTCGGCGATGAACGTCGGCGACGGAGATTCATAGAAAAGCATCTGGGAATCATAGAATTTCTGCCGGCTCATAACCCCTTCGACACGCAGGAACGACGGCACGGCGCTCCTGATGCTGAATTTGGCGCTCGCCATCCCCGCCAGATACGACTGTCCGACCCATCCGCTCAGGTTCACGTCCAGCGAGTTGAAGCTCAGCGAATGATACCCGAGGTCGATATATAGCATACTGTTGGCCGTGGATGTTATCCAGCCGCCGACGCCTATCGACCAGGGGCGCTGCAGCGTGGCTTCCAGAAGTAGCGTGTTTCTGCCGTCTCTGCCGGGAATCAGCTGAGGCAGAAGATTGCGGAGCGTGCCGTCGGTCACGGCTCTGTAATACGCATCCTCCACGCGGGGCATGCCGATAGGCTTATGCGTCCCCCCTTCGAAGAGATATTTCAGATAGCGTGCCTGCCCACCTTTAGCGCCTTCAACGGCCACCGAATCGAAGGTCAGCTCAGGCGTAGCGGCCGAGAAACGACGGCGCCGTGCCGTCACCTCCTCCAGAGGCACGCGGGCGCTGACTCGCCGCTTTATGGAATCGACCATCGACATCCCGGTGCGGTAACCGATTTCATAGATTGTGCGGGCTTTCCCGAAATCCAGAACTCCGAAATCGAGAACCGGCACCTGTATCTTTATACCGTTCTCCGAAGGCACGTCGTAGTTGTTGTTCTGGATAATCATGTCTTCGAGCTGACTGTAAACATTCCCGGGCTGAGGCTTCTTGTCGGCTCCCGAAACCGAGACGCCGATTATGAAATCGGGACGGAACGTCTCCTGCATCACGTCCACCGGGAAATTATCGTAGATTCCTCCGTCATAAACCAATACGCCGTCCATCTCTATCGGCTTGAACACAAAGGGGAAACTCATCGATGCCCGCACTGCGTCTCCAAGAGAGCCGCTGCCGAGCACGATCTTCCGCTTGTGATACACATCGCTTGTCACGCATCGGAAAGGAACGAACAGATTGTTGAAATCTTCCCCGCACTGCAACGTATAAGGTCCGTAAAGATTCAGGAACTCTATGTTCATCGGCAAGGGATTAATCAGATTCGAGGGGAGAATCTGATTCAGGAAAGATGTAGTGTCGCGGGGATTGATGTTCGCCGTCAGCCAGCGGGGGGTGGGTTGCGGCTGCGTCAGGTAATACTTATGATCGGGATTGATCACGCCGGTGCTCCAATAGCCGAAATCGGGAGCGGTGAAGAACTTCATCATCTCCTCCGGACTCCACCCGCAGGAATAGAGACTTCCCACAATTGCACCCATCGACGTACCGGTAATGTAATCCACGGGTATGTCGTTATCCTCCAGAGCCTTGATAACGCCCACATGTGCGATGCCCTTGGCGCCTCCGCCACTCAGCACGAGTCCCACACTCTGCCTCCCGGCTGTTTTACGCCCTGGCGAAGGCACGCTGTCGGTTGTTGCCGCGGCATACGCCGCTACAAATATCAATAACGGCAGAACCGCCAATAATCTCCTTTTCATATTCCCTGATGTTAATCACCCGAAACGACATTCGGATATCCTGATGTTACAAACCCGAAAAAACATTCGGATTTTAATATTATTAACATTCAGGGCGGCGGTTGGTTCTTTATCTTTATCCTTATCTTCTGCTCTTCTTGCGGGTTTTCTCTCTCTTCGCGACGCTTTTACCTTTCCCCTGTCTTATGGCGCCGCTCTTCACGGTGCTTTTTGTGCTCTTCTCCAAAGCTACACCTTTCTCTTCGAGAGCCTTCACCTGCATGCGCGAATCCTTATAGTCGGAGGCCGCCGCCTTCATGAAATACTTCAAAGCCCGCGGGAGGTCGCAGCCCACTCCCCGTCCGTCGCGAAGCATACATGCGAATTTATAAGCTCCTTCCGGTTCACCCTTCTCGGCCGCCCGCCAGTAATTCTCAGCGGCTATGCGGTTGTCGGCGAGCACCCCTTTACCCTCCTCGAATTGCCGTGCAATGTTTATCATTGCCTTGGCATGTCCGTTGGAAGCGGCTTTGCGAAACCAATAGGCCGATTCCGTATAGTTCTGCTTCGTGCCTATGCCGTCGCGGTAGAGCGTGCCTATGGCGTACTGAGCCTCCGTATTGCCGGCGGCCGCCGCCTTTCCATACCATTCCCAGGCTTTGCGCAGATCGCGGTCGGTTCCCGCGCCCGTCTGATAGCATACGGCCGCCCTCCGCATCGCATCGCTGTCGCCCGCCTCCGCCTCTTTGATATAAAACGGGAAATCGGCTCCTCTCACGGTGTCGCCGGCCTCGACAGCCCCGCGGGCGGAAAGCCCTGCAAACGCCATTGCCGCTATCAATAATATTTTCTTTTTTTTCATTTCGATCTGATTAAAAGAGGACCGGCGGATCGAATTAATCCGCCGGTCCTCTTATTCTAACAAATCAAACCGCTGATTTTCACTTACGGTTGGATTCTGTTCCTTACTCTCCGCTTTCAGAATCGAGAAGAGCGATCTTGCTGTTGATCTGCTCCATGTCCTCTTTCAGACGTTTGATCTTGTTCTCCATATCCTTCAGCATCGAACTTCCTGCGGAGCTCTTCACGTTGAAGAATCCCATGTTGTTCTCTATAGTCTGAAGCTCGGCCTTGCGTGCCTCGTAAGCGCGGACAAGTTTCTCGCGCTCGCTGTTCATCCGGCGGTCGTCACCCTTCATCTCGCTCACGCGGTTCTGGAAATTCGACATTCTGGCGCGGTTCTCGCGGGCCTCGTAGGAATTATAGAGCTTATCCACGACCTCGCGGTATTCGGCATAAATCTTGTCTTTGAGCTTGAAGGGAACGAAACCGGCGTTCTGCCATTCGGCCTGCAGCTCCTTCACCTTTCCTATCACCTCCCGGCGGTCGCCGTCGAGAGGCAACTCCTTGAGCTCCGCGATGATGGCGCGTTTCTTCTCAAGATTGGCGTTCTCCTCCTCGCGGCGGGCGTTGTTCAGCTTCTTGCGCTCGTCGAAGAAATAATTGCAGGCGGTCTGGAAACGATTCCAGATACTGTCGCTCACCTTGCGGGGAACGCTGCCTATCGTCTTCCATTCGGCCTGAAGCTTCACAATCTCATTGGCTGCTTTCCTCACGTCGGCACTATCCTTGAGAGCCTCGGCGCGCTCGCAGAGCGCCGTCTTCTTTGCCAGATTCGTGTTATATTCCTCTTTCGTCTTCTGGAAATACTCGGTCTTGCCGGCGAAAAAGGCGTCGCAGGCCTTGCGGAAACGGTTGTAGAGCGCCGTGTTCGCTTTCTTCGATGCGAATCCGTATTCTTTCCAGCGTTTCTGCATGTCCATCACCTTGTCGGTGGCGGCAGCCCACGAATTAAAGCTGTTGAGCGTGCTCAGGTCTATGGCCTCTATCTCCTCGCAAAGCTTGGTCTTGGCCTCTTCATTGGCCTGCTCGCCGGCCTTGCGCTGTTCGAAATATTCCTGATGGCGCTTGTTGATCACAGTCGAGGCCTCCTTGAACTGCTCCCAGATCTCCTCGCGCAGCTCCTTGGCTACAGGGCCGATGTTGCGCCATTCGTCGTGCAGTCCCTGAAGGGCACGGAAAGCGGCCACCGGATCGCTCTGCGATTCCAGTTTGCGGGCCTCCTCCACAAGCGACTTCTTGGCCTCCAGATTCTTCTTGAAATCGAGGTCGCGAAGCTCTTTGTTCATCTTCAGATGGTCGTAGAACTGCTCCACTACCGTCTGGAAAGTCTTCCATATCTCGGTCTCGGCCGTGGCCGGTATCTCCCTTATACCCTTGAAGTCCTGCTGAAGCTGCTGGAACTCAGGGAATTTCATATTGATATTGTCAATATCGTCGGCTATGGCGCGCATGCGCTCGAGAATCTCGCGCTTCTTTGCAAGGTTCTCTTCGCGGCGCTTCTCCTCGGCCTCGAGATACGCGGCGCGTTTCTCCTTAAATTCGGCGTAAAGCTGTTTGAAGGCGGTCTCCTCCTCATCGGGCACCGATGAGAAATCGCGCGGATCGTTGCCGGCCTCCACGAAAGCGTTCACCTCCTCCATGGTCTCGCGGCTGCGTATGTTGAAAAACGCCTGCTTGATTGCCGTCACCTCTTTGTGAGCCTCCATGTTGCCCGTCGCGAGTATCTCGCGCATGGCCTCGTTGAGCTCTGCTTTTGTCTTGTTGTGGAAATTCACCGGTGCTTCGCCCTCTATGCGGTCGGTGGCTTCAGATAAATCATTGGCGGGAGATGTCTCCTCGACGCATGCCTCAGCGGCCGCGGAGGTTGTGGCGTTCAGCGGCTCCTCAGGGAGGGCCGTCTTTTCAAGCTCGTTCATATCGTTGATGTTAGAAATATCGTCAAATTTAGTTATTATCGCCGAAACTACAAAAATTTAATGTCAATTTCAGTTTTTCCGACTCATTTTCCGACTCATTTCTCCACTTTCATCGAAAGAATGCGGATATCCTGTTTAGGCCGGTCGGCCTGACCCGTCTCGGCATTCTGGATCTTCTCCACGGTATCCATACCCTCGATCACCTCGCCGAATACGGTATACTGCCCGTCGAGATGCGGAGTGCCTCCTATCGTGCGGTAATCCTCGGCGATATTCTCGGGCAGAGGCTCGGACTTCACTGCCTCCTCCGTCTCATTTATCATCTCCTGACGCAAAGCCTCCAGCGCCGTCTCGTCGCCGGCTTTCCGCAACTCCTCTATCTTAGCCTCGTTCTTACGGCAGAGATCGATGAAATATTGCTGGCGCTTCTCCATCACCTGCTGATAGGCCATACCTTTGAGATGATGCTCGTCAAACTTCCGGCCGGTCACTATATAGAACTGTGAGCCGGAACTGCGCCGCTCGGGATTCACGTTGTCTCCGGTGCGCGCCGCCGCCAGTGCGCCGTATTTGTGATAATGTTTCGGATAAAGTATCTCGGCCTCGAGCGTATACGAAGGATCGCCGGCGCCGAGCATCGCCGTCGAATCGGCGTTGACCGATGTCGGGTCGCCCGTCTGCACCATAAAATCCTTTATCACGCGATGAAAGAGCACTCCGTTATAGAAACCCTCCTTCACGAGTTTCAGGAAATTGTCGCGGTGAATCGGCGTATCGTCATAGAGTTTCACCTTTATATCGCCCATCGTGGTCTTGATATCCACCACCGGACCTGCGGGAACATCTCCCGCCGCTCTTGCCGTCGTAATTGCCATTGCCAATAAGAATAATAAGAATGTTATTTTTTTCATAATTTACAAATTTGAAGTTGTTTACTTTCTTCTAACAAACTTCTGTCCAACTGATGCGTCCGCCTCAATATAACCGAAACAGATAATCTATTTATATGAGTTCCGAAAAGAAAAGCCCCGAAGAAGAGGGCATGTCATTATATGAATATATCGTGGATAATGCCGAAAACCCGGAGCTTGATCTGCGCCCGATAATCGAGAACCTCCGGGAAGTCGACCTCACTGGTCAGTTCCTATGCAGCACGGCCCGCTATCTGGCGGCCGTCGACCGCGAGCGTTTCTCCCAATGGATCGCTCCCCTCGTGGAGGGAGCCATCGAGAAAGACCGCGACCGCCGCTATATAGGCTCCCTGCTCGAAGCCCTCTGGGGCGAGGATTATGCCGGCCGCGTCGACGAGCTGAATGCAACCGACGATAATTTCCGTCGGATCTACAAACGCATTTACCCCGCGAGCGCACTATGAATAATTTCGTGATTGTCATCGGCCGCCAGTACGGTGCCGGAGGCCGCCGTCTCGGCAAACGCCTCGCCGAGCGCCTCTGCGTGCCTTACTACGACAAGGAGTTGCTCTCCGAAGCCGCCGATTCCCTCGGATTCGCCAAAGAGATCTTCAGCCGCGCCGATGAGAAAAAGCCTTCGATGCTCCGCTCTTTCCTCTCCTTCAGCTATGGCGCGACATCCGAACAAGACCCCCTCGGCACTCTCAGCGACGAACGTATCTATGAGCTTCAGAGCCGGGTGATACGCAAGATCTGCGAAAAAGGACCCTGCGTAATAGTGGGACGCACTGCCGACTATGTGATGCGCGACCATCCGGGCCTTCTTTCTGTTTTCGTCCATGCGCCGGTCGACACCCGCGCCCGAGCCATCGTCAGCCGCGGCGAGGCCCGTACGCTCAGCGAGGCCGTCGACAGAGCCCGCAAGCACGACCGCTCCCGCGAAAGCTATTACAACTATTTCACCAACCGGCGCTGGGGCTTCGCCGACAACTACGACCTCACCGTCGACTCCTCGCGCTTCGGCATCGAAGACACATGCGCAATGCTCGAAAGCGCCCTCCGCAGAATGACGTCCGGCAAATAGTCACTGATTTTAAGACTATAAACCATTTGCCCTCTTTTTCTATTATATAGATAAGAAATCTGTTACGTCATGAGAAAACTGATCTATTTCATCACATACCTTGCCGCCCTGGCATTGGGTGTGACTCTGCTTATATTCAACCATCAGACTCTCGAGGATGAGCGTCCGGTGCTTCATATCGCCATGATTGCCGCAGGCGTAATCTTTGTCGTCCCCGGAATAGTGCTCCTTCTCGCATCCCTGCGCGCCGGCTCCGCGAAGGGTGGAAACCGCCGCCCCGTGCTCTCGACGATTCTCGGCGTCGCATCCCTCGTGTGGGGTGTGCAGATCCTCGTGATGCCCGACGGGCTTCTCGGGCGCCTCAACATCACGCTCGGGGTCTCCCTCTTCATTGCCGCCTTCGCCCAGATAGTCTGGATTGTCCGAGGGCGCCGCGCCAACGGCACGCCCGTATGGATCTATCTTCTACCTCTGGCCGTGGCCGTGGCCGGAGTGGCGGTAATCATGCTGCCCACCGATTGGGAGAACCCCGGCGCCGAAAGCCGCACCGGCTGCATAGTCTCCGGCATTGCCTTCACCCTCTGGGCCATCAACGGCTTCCTGTCGCTGAGCCGACGCCGTCCCGCGCCCGTTGCGAAACAGGCCCCCGCAAAACCGGAAATCACGGCTGCCTCGCCGACAGCAAAGCCGGAAACCGAGTCGGAAACCCCGAAGGAAACTCCCGAAGATGCAGCTAAAACAGATGCGAAGAAAGAGGAAAAAGACGCGAATAAAGAAATAAAAACGGAATAGGCTCCGTTTATCAATCATACAGAGATGAGGTCTGTCGCTTGCAGGTTCCGCCTGCAAGAGGAAAGTCCGGGCAACACAGAGCACCGCGTTTCCTAACGGGAAGCCGGCGGCGACGTCGGGGCAAGTGTGACAGAAAACAACCGCCGTCCCTCCTCCGGGAAGGGCGGCAAGGGTGAAAAGGCGAGGTAAGAGCTCACCGGCTCCGCAGGCAACTGCGGAGGCCGCACATCCCGCGGGTTGCAAGGCCAAATATACCGGCAGTCAAGGATTGCTCGTCCATTGCCGAGGGGTAGGCTGCTGAAGCCGCCGGGCAACCGGCCGGCTTAGATAAATGACAGACACCGGAGCGCCGCTCCGGCACATAACCCGGCTTACATCGTCTCTGTTTCCTATCCGGGGGAGCCTCCGTGCCCGCAACGCACAGCAGGCCCCCCCCTTTTTATATCCACTATCGAAAACGCCATGTTCGAAAAACTGAAAAACTCCATATTGCGGCTCGTTGCGAAAACCACCGCCGCCGTCCGCTACTGCATCTCCGGAGTCTGGGAAGATCCGCGGCAAACCGTCGGCGTCCGCATCATCCGCACCCTCAACCTCTCCGTCAACTCCTTTCTCGACCGCGGTCTCCAGATAAAGTCGATGGCCCTCACCTATTATACCGTCCTCTCTATTGTGCCCGCCTGCGCCCTGCTCGTGGCCATCGGCCGCGGCTTCGGCCTCCAGAACTCTCTCCAGCAGGAGCTCTACGATTTCTTTCCGTCGCAACATAAGGCGATCTCCGCAGCGCTCTCTTTCGTCGATTCATATCTCACCGAAGCCACACAGGGCGTTTTCGTCGGCATCGGCATCCTCTTCCTCCTCTGGACCGTCATTTCCCTCCTCTCCTACATCGAAGACACCTTCAACTCCATCTGGGATATCCGCCGCCAGAGGGCTTTCTACCAGAAGATCACCGACTATATCGCCATCTGTCTCATAGTGCCGGTGCTCATGATCTGCTCCTCAGGTATCTCGATCTTCATGTCCTCCACCATCCAGGACAATCTCGCGCTCCCTTTCCTCACCCCCCTTGTCAACGTCATCCTCGAAACCGTCCCCTTTATCCTGTGCTGGATCGCATTCTCCCTCTCATATTTTTTCATTCCGAACACCAAGGTTAAATTCGGCTACGCCTGCATATCCGGCTTCTTATGCGCTATAGCCTTCCAGATTCTTCAGCTCCTCTTCCTCAACGGGCAGATCTACGTATCCAAATACAACGCCATCTACGGGTCCTTCGCATTCCTTCCCCTCCTCCTCATCTGGCTGCAGCTCTCCTGGCTCCTTCTCCTCAGCGGATGCGTGCTCACATATTCCCTCCAGAACGTGTTCACCTTCAATTTCAACGGAACCTCCGATGAACTCTCGCTCAACGGCTGGCACAGCGTCGCTCTCATCGTCATGACCGTGATCTGCCGACGCTTCCTAAACGAGAAGCCGCCGCTCACTGTCAGCGGCATAGCATCAAACTATAACATTCCCGTCCGCATTGTCACCCGCGTTGTAGAAAAGCTTCACCTTGCCGGACTCCTCTATTCCGTAAAGCTAAAGGAGGGTGTCTTCGGTGAGTCGCCCGCCATTGAGGTCGCCGACTTCACCGTCGCCGACTTCCTGCGCCGTTTCGATGCCCAAGGAGAGGCCGACATCATCCCCGACTTCAGGATGATATATGGTTCGCTGCTCGAGCGCATCCTCCCTCTCCGCGAACGATGCTATAGCAATTATGCCTCTATAAAAATGAGCGAACTTCCTGTCCCTACGCCGGATACGATTCGCGAGACCCTGCTCCGCAACGCCCGCAACAATTCTAAAAAATCCATAAAAAAGGTTTAATTCACATTTATTATAGATTTCAAGAGCGCATTTAACAGTTTCCGCTTGTATTTTTGCATCGCATTTATGGAAATATTTGCTAATTTTGCGCTGCAAACCTACGCCGTCGATGGCGTCTGCCATAGGAAGGGTGGGTTTGAATACATATTTTCAAAAGCGTTTACTTTCGCTTGATTCTTGGCTAATCTGGAATGTGGCAATTTCAAAACTTCGTCAGGAATGAAGTAACGGTAGATGTCTCGGGTATGGTCAATATACCCTTAGGAGGAATATATCCGAAAGATATATCCCCCTTTGAGTATTATGTCATACGGCGTAGGCTCTGCGTTACTCGTTCTACGAAGTGACGGCAGCCACAGCCACAGATTAGCAGGACGAGTAACAGTACGGATCCTGCGCTTTTTTTTATAATTACCCGCCCCGCTTAAGGATTCATCGGGGTACATTAGTTTCTTAGACTTGCAGAACGCGTTTTAACAACCTGATAGAATGATGCGATTTTTGATATGTCTCGCGGTCGCGGCAGCCTCGTCTGTAGCGGCCCTCGGGCAAGTTGCCATCAAGACAAACCTTCTTTACGACGCCACCACCACCCCTAACCTCGGCATCGAGGTCGGAGTCGGAGGCAAATCCACCGTAAACCTCGTTTACGGGCTGAATCCCTGGAGTTTCAGTTCCGAAACGCATGGCAAACGCTTTGCCAGGCACTGGGTCCTCATGCCCGAATACCGCTGGTGGCCCTGCACCCGCTTCAACGGCCACTTCTTCGGCGCCCATGCCATGGCCGGTCAGCTCAACGTTTCAAATGTCAACCTTCCCCTCCCCGGGGGATTCGTAGGTGGCTTCAACCTGCGCTCCGCCGCAAAGAACAGCCGCTATCAGGGTCCCTTTGCAGGCGTGGGCCTCACCTACGGCTACCAATGGAGCCTCTCGCGCCATTGGAACATCGAAGCTGAAATCGGCGCCGGATACGCCCGCATGTGGTATCGACAGTATCCCTGCGGAAATTGCGGACGCAAGATCAGGTCCGGGCATGCCGATTACCTCGGCCTCACAAAACTCGGGCTCTCCATAGCCTACGTATTCTGATGTTGAACGTTTTCCAATGTTGAATGTGGAATTTTGAATTTTGAATTGTCAGCTATGAAAGCATTATATAAAGTTTTAGCTATAACTATTTCGGTGATAGGGATGCAGCTTGCGGCAATGGCCGCGGAGCCGGTTGAGATCCGCAACCAGCAGGCGAGCCGCGTCGAGGGGCATGTGAGGCTTTCGGCCGACGTGGTGCTCGACAGCGTGAAGCTCTCCGGCTCGGGCCAGTTTTTCCTTACTCCCGTAGTGGAGGATGAACGCGGAAACTCCCTGAAACTCCCTTCGCTGCTTGTCAACGGCAAAGCCATGCAGATAGCATGGGAGAGAAAGAGCTTCGGCCGCTCGTTCCGCCACTCCCGCAATGTGCTCGAAGCCGTGCGCCGAAACAACGGCAAACCGCAGACTGTCAGCTATATTACCGACACAGAATACAGCGCATGGATGTGGCGCCCCGATACCCGCGTCCGCTGGGTTGTCGACAACTGCGGCTGCGGCGACCTCCGCGACTCGGAAGCCCTCCTCTCGCTGCCGCTCGACCTCAACCCTCTCTCAAGAATTGGTGTGGCATATAAAACGCCGGCGGTCGTCGAGCTCCCAGTCTCCATCCATAATGGCGAGGCGGCAGTGAACTTCGAGGTGAACCGCACCGAACTCCACGCCGGACCATACCGTACCGCCAACGGCCGCATGATCGACAACTCCGGCGCACTCAAGACCATCGACGACTCGCTCCGCTATGCGCTAAAAGATAAAAATGTGGAGCTCGCGGGCATCAGGATCTGCGGCTACGCCTCGCCGGAGGGTAGATATATCGACAACGAGCGTCTCGCCACCGACCGTTCGCGCGCCCTCGCCGAATATGTCGCCTCGCGTCATAACCTCCCTGAGGGAGTGGCCCGCTACGATGCCGTGGCCGAAGACTGGGCCGGTTTCCGCAAGATTGTGGAATCCGCGCCGGAACTGAACGCGCAGCAGCGCGCGGAACTCCTCGCGCTCATCGACCGCCCGGCCTACGGACCCTCCGACTACGACGCCAAAGAGCGGGAACTCCGGGCTGACGCGCGCTTCGCCGCGCTCTTCCGCGATCTCATTCTTCCCGAATGGTTCCCGCGTTTGCGCACCACCCGCTTCGAAATCACCACCCGCCTCCGGCCGCTCTCCGATGAGGAGCTGGCAAAGGTTATCGAGACCACGCCCGAGAAGATGTCGCTCAACCAGATGTTCCGCGTGGCCCGGCTCTATCCCGAAAGCTCCGACGAGTTCTATCGCGTGATGGAAACCGCCGCCCGCTATTATCCCGACGACCCGACGGCCAACCTCAACCTCGCCGCCGCGCGCATCTCCCGCGGCAACTACGAAGGAGCCGCCGAATGCCTCCGCAAGGCCGGCGACACCCCCGAGGCCGCCCACAACCGCGCCCTCCTGCCGCCGGAACTGTAAGCAGGAGCTAAAATAGCTATAGTCGCTATAGTAGCTATAGTAGCTATAGTTCTTAGAGCTCCGGCTATTACTCTGATTATTTTATTCTCTAATATTTTTTTCCAACCAAATGAAGAAATGTTTTCTTTTCGGCCCTATGGCCATAGCCCTTCTGCTCGCATCATGCTCGCAGGAGGATGTAGTCAGCCCGGATGAAGGGGGCGGCGTCGCCACTGTCGACCAGACCCTCTACGTGAAATTCGCCATCCACGGCGGCAATAGCACCTCCACCCGCGCCGCAGGTAATGACGGCGCGCCCGTCGAGGGCACTGACTTTGCCGACGGCACCGGTGAATCCGATGTGGAGAATGCCTATTTCGTGTTCTATAACGCCGACGGCAATGTCGTCGGTGAGGCAGTCCCCGTGAGCCTCACCACCGAAACCGACGCCAACGGCAGCGGCACCGTCGACAAATACTATCAGTCGACAGTCGCTGTAAACGTCCAGAAAAACGAGGCGCTTCCCACTCAGGTGGTTTGCTACATCAACGTAGCTACCCCCTCCGACCTCAACAAACCCCTCTATGAGATCCAGACCGTGACCCGCGAGGAGGTGAAACGTACC
>OHPI01001462.1_pt1 | contig 12436 bp, 8 predicted proteins | sample 1577651 | NCBI WGS metagenome assembly OHPI01 (sample SAMEA3879578, study PRJEB24766) | human gut metagenome | biome: human-associated habitat; feature: feces | place: USA | collected 1985/1987
TTAGGCTAGATACTGCTCTACGCTTAGGAGGCGATTGCATTATCCAGCTATGCTACGAGGACAAAGCCTCTATTATCCTAACAAATATTTATTTAAAATACAATCTATGTATCTAATTCTTTCATTTTATTACGAAAGTCAATGATATCATTAAAAAGCATACGAATGACACAAATCATTGGTACTCCAAGGAACATTCCAATAAAGCCAAAGAAATGTCCAAAGACGGTAATAGAAAGTAAAACCCAAAATGGTGAAATACCAACAACATCTCCTAGAATCTTTGGTCCTAAGAATAAACCATCAAATTGTTGTAAAGCAAAGACAAAAACTAAGACCGCTAAAGCATGGAATAAATCTCCTGTCATCAAGGCTACAAGAACAGCAGGAAACCCACCGATAAATGGTCCAAAATAAGGAATCATATTCGTAATCAAAATAAAGACAGCAAGAATTGGGAAGAATTTTACTTTTAAAATAGCGAGTCCAATAAATGCGATAATTCCAATAATTAACGAATCTAAGAATTTACCATAAATAAATTGTCCAAAGATTCGATGTGAGCGTACTGCATAATCATGAATAAGTTCTATTTTTTCTTTTGACATAAAAAGTGAACATAAACGATCAAAGATACCTACAAGCTTTTTTGCTTCAATTAAAACATAAGGTGTAAAAATCAAACCTAAAACAGCTGTAATAATCGTACTTCCTGCTTTAAAGAGAGTCCCAAGTGTCGCAATAGGATCAATAGCTTCAATTGAATTAACATATTTAACAACCATTTCATCTATCTTAATGATAACTTCACTGGCAAGATTACTTCCTAAATAAGTTTCCAATGTTTTTTCAAAGTTTTTAATATACAAGGTTAAATTATCCGCAATATTAACAACATAATTGACAAGTGCTGGAATGATTGCAATCATTAAAACAACAATAATTAAAACAAAGATACGCCTTACCATTCCATTTCATCAACTGTAATGCACTTTATTTTCTGTGGATAATTTAACAGAGTAACCATTACCTCTTGTACTTTCTTGGACTGTATCAGCATCCTCATCTTCTCATTCCCGCCCACAGTCTCCGGTTTTCCACACCTAAGATTATTCGGATGCTCTGACACACAACAATCTTTATACCAACATTCCCCCATAAGATTCCCCTTAACAGACCATTTCTCATTTTAGGTAAATTCGCCAACCAACGCTTTCATCACTCGCTCCGTAGAATGTCTCTTAAAACCAGCTATGTAGTGTAATGTCTTCTTGTCTTCGATCTTTGATAAATTGATTCTATGGTTCTCGACTGCTGCTAAAACTTCCTCACGAATCTCATATCACAGCTCCTCTTCCAGTGTTATCCTATTATTATCAAACTTCAACACTTTAAAACTCTTATCTGATACATTGAGTCCGTCACAGTTTCGCAAAAAAAGCATATACTGGTTTGATACTTCAAAATTAATAAATCTTCTGACATCATCACTCATCAAATTGTCTGCATTATCTACCACAATAAAACTATCCTTGCACTGTCTTATTGCTCCTAATAAATCATCTGATTTGTAGTTAAATAATTTGATAGAACTATATTCATCCGTCAGCCTGATATCTTCTAACATTTCATAAAGCACTGTTTTACCGGTCCCACTGTCTCCACCCACAAGAGTAATTCTGTCATCAAATTCTAAATCGTATAAAAATGGATCTGCTTTAAATGTAATACTTTTATAAATCATCCGCTTCTCTCCTTTCATACTCCTTACTCCACCAGGCATTATAACCCATTTCACCAATAGCTATATCCGAATCATTAAAGCGGATTTTCACATCATCCGCGATGTCAAAAAGTGTTGGTCTAGACATATATATCTTTATATTATCCATAGTAAAAATGATTCTAAGCACATTTGGACCACATTCCTCGACATTTACTATCTTATCCGGATGCTTCACAATATTGAGTAATGTTTTACAGCCAGATGATAAATTTCGGATTGTACCTAACCCATACTTTGTTTCAATGTGCTTATCCGGCGTCAGCTTTGCTTCATCCACCTGCTGAATTAAATCAATTTCATTTTGTGACATTTCTTCATTTCCTGTATTCAAATTAAAGTATAGGTCATTCTGAAGTATCCAGTCTTTTGAATTAGCTTTTTCTGTATATATTTCTATCATTAAATGCTACTCCTTTCCATTGCCGCTTAAGCATTTCCAGTCAGCAGAGATAAATATGTTTTTTTATTTATATACTTTGTTACTCTCTATACGATATTTTACTATACCTAAATGCAACATCATCATATTTATACTTACCACACAATAATTGAAAATCCTTAAGTAATATACGATTATTTGGTCCGCTGATAACCTCTTTTATCGGTTTTGCAGATATGTCTGATAAGTCTAATGGAAAATACGATACTATGTCATTATCCAAAATATTAAAATCAATCTTATCTTTCAACATTTCTACCATTTCATCAAATATTACTCCTTTGTCACCGTCTTCTCCATATATAATTTCTGTTTCTTTTGTTATCGGATATTTAAAAAACATTCTCCATTCATTTTCCTCTTGAAATGATATATATTTGTACTGTAATGATTTCATAAATACTATTTTTAGCATTTGTATAAAGAAAAGCAACATATATTTTTCCTGCTTACTATCATTGTAATGAAAATTATCTATAATCCATTTACGCAAGTTTTTCAACTCATTTAACAAAATATCTGCTTTTGCTACGATAATATCATTTATTTCTTCTGCCGTTTTATACTTTACTTTTTCTATTGCTATGATATCTTTGTATTTTTCGCTATACTGCCTTAATTCTTGTTCAGAAAATCCAATAGAAACACCTCTTCCATTATCTGCATAACCTCTCCATTGGCTTAACTTGTCACCTTCCTCACAGAAACAAATAACAAAATTAGTAACTCCACCCTTGTCAAATTCAATTCTAAAATAATCATATGCCAATTGAAATAACATCGACATCCCTATCTCGTTTGTTTTGCCATCAAATTCAAAAGGAAATGGATTTTTATAATATGCATCTCTCATAGCATCTATTATACCTGGAAAAAACATATATACTTCGTTATAATCATTACTCTTAGTTATGTCACTCATTCTAAGTTGTCTTCCTGACATAATCCCATACATTTTTTGTGTGTTGCAATAATGATACAATATTTTGTCCACTTATCTTTCTCCTTACTTTACTTAGCAATTTTAAACGAATATTTAATTATATTGTTTAGAAATTAAATATTTCACAATTTACCATAAGGTGTCGTCTTATCTGCAACCATCACCCCATTACTCTCTGGCAGTTCATAATGATATATCTTTGCAAAATCATTACTATCTTTTTCTACTGTTTCACCAGAATGCTCCTCAAAATTCTCCACCTGCTCCATAACTTTCTTAAATACTTCCGGGCTATATTGTGGTGGATAACCATTCTTAACTAGACAAATCTTTATTTCCAATTTCAACTGATCTCTTACATTTTGATTGTTAAGCCAATCAGCAAAGGAAGATTTTGTATCAATGATTTCCTTTACCTTTATTGCCAGGTTTTTGCACTTATCATTGATTACAATACCATCAACCTCTTTATCCGTTCCATACTCAAAATTATATTGGTCACGCATAGAAATCAAAATATCATAAAATGCCTTTTCCTCAAAAGTGAGCCCAAGTTTTCGGAAACTTTCTCTACTTTCATTCATCTCTCTAAGAATAGCTAATGCCTGCTCTGTTGCAATTTTAATAATGTCTTCTGAAACCTGTTCCTGTGCCTCACCAGCTTCTTCCGCAGAAAGATGTTTCCGTCTCTCATGGTATTCCGCAATAGTCTTTTCCAACATTTCCTGATATGTCTTTGCAGCTAATCTGTTAACCTTCCCATATTCCTTAATCTGTTTACGAAGCATTTTCACAAGAAGTTCCAATTTAGTTGCCGGCATTTTGACATCAGATAATTTTTCAAAATATTCCGGAGAAAAAATATCTTCTTCCTCTCCGCTTTCAAGAACACTTTCCACCTGATTATATTTTAATGCTTCTTCAACCATCTTTGAAACTGCACGATTCATCGTATCAGTGTCTACTTCACTTGTTCCGTTCATCTTACGAACAAAACCTGCTATAGCCATGAAGCATTGTGCAAGTGCAGATTCTTCTTCCCCAAGATAACCGGAAGGCTGACAAATATCAAAAGCTGCCCTCATTCGTTTTACTGTCTTTAAAAAGTAGGTTTTGAAAGAAACTTTCTGAACACCTTTATTTCCTTCCGACTGTAATTCTTCTGTTGATACAAATACATATTCCGCTGCTTTTGCAAGGAGTCTGTATCGTTCTCTAGGATCACATTCCGGATTTAAAAATGGTGATAAATCATAACCTGTGAACATGTTTTTCAACACTTCTAACTCTTCTCTAAACACTGATGTAGCCTGCTCAACATCATCGTAGGTTGGTGCAACTGATGTATCTCCACCATATAATTTCATGGCTTCACGCATATTATCACGGATTCCAATATAATCAATCACCATACCATATTCTTTTCCCGGATATTTTCTGTTTACACGGCTTATGGTCTGTATTAACAAATGCTTTTTTAATGGTTTATCATTGTATAAATATGTGAGACACGGAACATCAAACCCAGTAATCCACATATCTACAACAATAACTATACGGAAATTTGACTTTTCCTGCTTAAAAGCAGCATCTAACTCTTCAGAACGTTTATCATTCTTAACTCCACCAAGATAATTATACATGTTCTGCTCATCATTTTTTCCAACACTAGATACCATTGCAATAAATGGCATCGGTTTCAATCCCTTTAATTCTTCATCTGTTATGTCAGTACCCTCTGGCACTTTCTTTTCCTCAAACCATTCAGGGAACTTATCTTTGAACTTTAACAATAAAGCATAAGCAATCTTTCTATTAGAACAAACCACCATTGCTTTCTGAATTCTATCCGGATCTGCTTCACAGGCTGAAACATAATGATTATGAATATCTGTAGCAAGACGCTCTAATCTGGAAGGTTCCCCAAGAATTATTTCCATAGAACTCATTGCCTTCTTACTTGCTTCGACATCTTCAAAAGTAGCACCATCATCAGCACACTTTTTATAGTAATTCTCAATCTCTTTTACCTTGTTTTTATCAAGTAATACTTTTGCAATACGAGGATGATATTTGATAGAAACAGTAAGTCCATCTGCAACAGCCTGATCCATCGTATATCTATCAATTTCATCACCAAAAGTCTGATATGTTTCTGCTATAGGTGTTCCTGTAAATCCTACAAATGTAGCCTGTGGAAATGCCTCTTTTAGCACCTTTGCATATGGCTTTGATACCATAGCTTTCATATTCGCATCCGCATCTTTACTGAATTGAATTTTTTTAGAATGTTCAAGCTGAGTTCTATGTGCTTCATCAGAGAAACATATAATATTCTGTCTGTCATTGATAAGACCTATTTTGTCATCTTCCCTATCACAAAACTTCTGAATAGTACATATGTAGAATCCACCACTTTGTCTTGCTCCAAGTTCCTGTCTTAGTTGTGTTCTATTCTTAACAATAGAAACCTCACCAAGATTTAGGAATTCTGTACTCTTTGTAAAAAGCTTCGCCCCCTGTTTTTGCAATTCATCTCTATCGACAATCAATATAATCGTTGGAGAACCTATCTCTGAAATATCTGTACAGCGTAATGCCAACTGACGCGCCAAAAACGCCATCGTATAAGTCTTACCACATCCCGTAGCCCCAAAATATGTACCTCCTCTTCCACTCTTGGTAACAACAGAATCTACAATGCTTTGCTTCAGAAGCCTCGCAGCAAAAAACTGTGGATAACGGCATACAATTTCCACTTCATCACTATCATAAATACTATCCTGAAAATAAATGTAATCTCTAAAGATTTCCAAAAAACGCTCAGGAGAATAAACACCCTTAATCATAGTTTCTGTTTCAGCAAATGGAAGTGTTGATACAGCATCTCCATCATTAACACGTCTCCAGGCATAAAAATGTTCATACGGTGTGCGAACTGTTCCTAATCTAGTTTTAACTCCATCAGAAATACAAGCTAAAGGACAGTAATGCAACAAATGAGGTATATCTCTCCAATAACGGATATTAATCTGCTCCCAAGCATCATAAATAGTCGCATTTGCATCAGCAGGGTTCTTCAATTCCATAATACATAATGGCATACCATTCACAAAAAGAATTACATCTGGTCTGCGGTTCTCTTTTTGACCATTATTTATATATTCTACCGTAAACTGATTCACCACTCGAAAAATATTCTTAACACCATCCTTTTCAAAGTTAATCAGCGGTATCATTCTTGCAATACCATCTTCCGGAGTAAATTGAATACCATCCACCATCCAGTTGTACACCTTGTGCAATGCTGCAAAATCACTCTCTGCTCCCACAAGACGAACAGTATCGTAAATCTGTGTCACTTCATCTTCTGTCAAATCAGGATTTCCATCTGCTATAAATTTCTTGAAATCCTCCTCTATCAACACATCTCTTTTGGTAACACGAGAAATCTTATTTCCAGAAGTATATTTCCATCCCTCTTCTTCTAAAAAGCCAATGAAAGCATATTCATATTCTGATTCACAATAACGACCATTGTACTCTTTTAATCTAGCCATAGGCTTATGCCTCCTTTGCTTTTCTCGCCTCTTCTATCGAACCTTTAATAAGTATTGGACAGATGTCTTTTATCTGTTCTTTAAGTTTTTCGTTAATATCTCTACGAGTATTATAAGCCTCAAAAATATTTACAATATCCTGTTGAATTTCAATGTTTGGAATCGGAATTAAAACATTTTTCATTTCTTCCCAATCAAAAGTTTCCCTCGCACTTCCCCATGAATTAAATCGAGAATATCTATTAAACTCACTTCTTTCAAACAGCATAGATAAATATGCAGGCAATAACGTATTTGTGTCATCTACTTTGAACACAATATACGACGAGGAACATATATATGCTTCATCACTATTGTTTCTAGCAAGTGATATTTTCTCTCCATTTCTTGAAGTGACGGTAACATATGCAAATTCATCTGGCTTTACAACTGCGTATGGTTTCAGATATACTCCTTCCATGTTTGCCTTTGTGTATATGAATCTTTTTTCAATGGATATACCGCGTACCGCATCTAAACCATACTCTAAATCATCATTTTTCTCGTCACAAAGAGAGATATAATTTTTTAACTTCTTATGTGGTAGCTCTTTTCTAAGTTCTTCAATATATGCATCACATGCAAGTTTTAAATCTTCCAATCCTCGCTCATAGTTTTTCTGATTTTCAAGCATAGCATTATAGACATCTACATATTTTTTTTGGATTGAAAGAGAAGGTAATTCTATACTCATATCACACATATCTTCAAACAAAAAAAGCTCGGTAGCACTTCCCCATCCATTTGTCATTGCATATCTATCGAATTCTGTTCTATTAAAATACATATACAGATATTCTGGAAGAATAATATCTTTAGCCGACTCTCTTATGCAAAATGCAATATTATTAAACGAAAAAAGCAACGGTTGATTTGTGTTATTGTACCCTAAACCAACTTTATCACCCATTCGGGTAGTTCTTGGATTATATACAAATTCACCGGGATTAACAATATAAAATTTATGAATAACAGCATCATCAACATTTGCTTTTGTTTCTGTAATCTGTTTATTATTTGATATTCCTCTAACATAAGAGATATCATATTCTAAGTCTTTGTTTTTACAAAAGGATTCCTGTATCAATTCTCCGATTTTATATTTAGTCAATCCCATATCCAATCCCCCTAAATGCCTCTTCCAGCATCTGCTGGGATTTCTTTTCTTGCTTCAATATATCCTTCATCTCAGATTGAATACGAGTCATTTCCTTTTCATAATCAATATCTAAATCATGGTCAATAAACTCAATATATTTGCTTGGCGTAAGTGCCCAACCTTTACTTTCTATTTCATCAATCCCTACACTTCGATAAAGTTCCGGTATTTCATAATATGCTCCATCAGTACCTTCGGATTGCCATGTATGGTATATAGCAGCAGCTTTCTCTATCTGCTCTGTAACCAGACGAATTTTCTTTTTACTCTCACCCTTTACTTTATTTTCTGTCCATTGGCGCAAATCCATAAACAATATTTCGTGCACACGACTACGAAGTTTTCTATCGTGATAGTTTCCACCTTTTTTATTCTGATTTAATATCCAAAGCGTTACACTGATATCTGTAGTGATAAACAATTCTCTTGGAAGAACTATAATTGCCTCCACTTTGTCATTCTGAATCAGTTTCTTACGGATTTCCAATGTATCACTATCATTTAATGCTCCATTTGCAAGAAGAAATCCTGCCACTCCATCTGTCGGTTTTAAATGCGAAAGCATATGAAGAATCCAAGCATAATTTGCATTACTTTCTGGTGGTGTCTGATAATCATTCCAGCGAGGGTCATTTTTTAAATTATCGTTATACCAACCTTTAAGATTAAAAGGTGGATTTGCCATAATATAGTTAAAGTGCAACCCCTTGTGTAAATCATGTGTAAATGATGAATCTGCTTCTTCTCCAAGATTATGACTAATTCCACGCAGTGCTAAATTCATTTTCGCAAGGCGATATGTAGCCGGTTCTTTTTCCTGTCCGTATACATTTATTCCATTTAGATTTCCTTGTTTTGATTTTACCAACGCAGCACTCTGAATAAACATTCCGCCAGAACCACAGCAAGGATCATATAAAGTTCCATCATAGGGCTCTATCATTGTTGCAATAAGCTGTACTACATCATGAGGTGTATAGAATTCTCCCTCCTCTTTTGTAGCATTTACCGCAAACTCTTTAAGAAAATATTCATACACACGACCGATAAGATCTTTTTCCTCCCCAAACGTTTTATGACTAATTTTATTTACCTCATCAACAATCTTCTTTATATCATTCGCAGCCAGATTACGTGCTGTAAATGTACCTTTTACAAAGCATCCTTTTAATTGTGGATCTTCTTCTTCAAGTCTTTGTAATGCTGTATCTAATGCAACATTTAACTTAGGAGCAGGTGTATTGATAATTGTTGACCATCTGGCTTCTGGCGGTAAATTATATGTACCATCTGCAAAAGTAGCATCATCAAAAAATGCTGCTCTGATATTTTCATCCTCTGGATCCAATCCCTGTTCTTTAAGCGTCTGCTTTAGTTTTTCAACACCATCCTCATACTTTTCACCAATAAATCTTAAGAATACAAGTGTAAGCATCATATCCCTCTTCTCAAAAAATGAGCCGGAGTTACGCGCTGCACGTAAATAATCTCTACAATTAAATAAAATACTATCTATGTTTAATGCCTTTTCAACCGTTTTCTTCTTCGCCATATTATTTTTCTTCCCTTTCCTCGTCTGGCACAAATTCCATAATATCCTATATTGCATTTTTTAAAACCTTGTTTACATATTCATTCTTACCTAGTATTTCTTATTCATCATATCATTATTGCTATTTTGTTTCAATCTTTAATTGATTGTTTAGTTTCTATTTTAATAACTAAAATCAATCCCCTCCCCTTCATTATATAAAAACCCCCTGCTTTCACAATGAGGGATTTTGAACACCATCGGTGCATAGAGGACGTTTTCTGTCCTCATGCACCGCTACGTGTGTTTATTAAGCGCAAGCGGTCCCGATATGTGAAAGTAGGGGGTTTTTCTTTATGCTCTTCCTCTTCCTTCAATCGTCGCAATATCTACCAGCGAAAGCTCCGATTTATCGACATTTTCAAGGCTTGTCAGAAGTGCATTTGCCGTATCCAGGGATGTCAGGCAGGTAACACCTGTTTCGATGGAGGTACGGCGGATGAGGAATCCATCGTGAGAATGCTCACCCTGTTTTGGAATGTCAATGACAAGGTCAATCTCATGTCCAAGCAAAAGATCCATCAATGTCGGAGATTCCTGCTCGATCTTATTGACGCCGATGACATCCACGCCGGCTTCTTTCAACGCCTTCTGGGTTCCTCGTGTTGCATAAATTTCATAGCCAAGTGCTTTAAAACGTTTTGCTACCGAAATGGCATCCGTTTTATCCTGGTCTCTTACCGTAAGGATCATCTTCTTGTGCTGCGGAAGATTGATACCGGCTCCCATAAACGCTTTGGAGAGCGCTTCATTGAATGTCTTCGCGATTCCGAGACATTCACCGGTTGATTTCATCTCCGGTCCGAGGCTGATCTCTGCGCCGCGCAGTTTCTCAAAGGAGAATACCGGCATCTTGATTGCGATATAATCCGATGTTTTTGCCAGTCCGGTCTCATAACCAAGATCTGTGATCTTCTCGCCGAGGATGACACGGGATGCCAGTTTCACGATCGGAATACCGGTAACTTTACTGATGTAAGGTACGGTACGTGAAGAACGAGGATTTACCTCGATAACATACACTTCATCATTCATTACGATAAACTGGATATTGATCAATCCGATGACATGAAGGGATCTTGCCAGTTTTCTCGTATAATCTACTAAGGTATCAATGACTTCCGGCTTGATGCTCTGTGCCGGATATACCGAGATACTGTCTCCGGAGTGGATTCCGGCACGCTCGATATGCTCCATGATTCCGGGGATCAGGATGTCTTCGCCGTCACAGACCGCATCGACTTCCACTTCTTTTCCCATCAGGTATTTGTCTACAAGGATTGGATGCTCCTGTACGTGACGGTTAATAATCGTCATAAATTCGCGGATATCATCGTCATTGATGGCAATCTGCATGCCCTGTCCACCGAGAACGTAGGATGGACGTACAAGAACCGGATAGCCAAGTTCATTGGCTGCCTTCAATGCTTCCTCTACCGTAAATACCGTATGTCCCTTTGGTCTTGGGATTCCGCACTGCTCCAGAATCTCATCGAACAATTCACGGTCTTCTGCTGCATCGACATTTTCGGCGCTTGTTCCCAAGATTGGTACACCCATCTTCATCAGGGATTCCGTCAATTTGATCGCCGTCTGACCACCAAACTGTACCACAGCACCATCCGGTTTTTCAAGATCTACGATATTTTGTACATCTTCCGGTGTCAACGGTTCGAAATACAATTTATTTGCCACGTCAAAGTCCGTACTTACGGTCTCTGGATTGTTATTTACAATAATTGTCTCATAGCCGCTCTTTTCAAGAGACCATGCACTGTGAACCGAACAGAAGTCAAATTCGATACCCTGTCCGATACGGATTGGGCCGGAACCAAGTACCAGCACTTTTTTCTTCGTACGCGTCGCATCTACTTCACATTCGCTTCCGAAACAGCTGTAATAATATGGTGTCGCTGCCGCAAACTCTGCCGCACACGTATCTACCATCTTAAACGAAGCCGTGATGCCATTTTCAAGACGCATTGCACGTACTTCTTCTTCGGTCATACCGGTATATCTTGCGATCACATTGTCCGGGAACTCAATTCTCTTTGCTTCCGCCAAAAGTTCCGGTGTCAGTTTTTCATTTTTCAGACGCTGTTCCATCTCGACCAAAATGGCAATCTTATCGATAAACCATTTGTCAATTTTTGTAATATCATGGATTTCATCATACGATGCCCCTTTGCGGATCAGCTCAGCGATAACATAAATTCGGCGGTCATCGACGATACGTACGCGCTCCAGCAGTTCTTCTTTGGAACGGTCGGTATATCTTCCGGTGTCAAGGCTGTCCAAATGCTGCTCCAGAGAACGGATCGCTTTCATCAAAGCACCCTCAAAGTTCGTACAGATACTCATAACCTCTCCGGTCGCTTTCATCTGGGTTGTCAATGTACGTTTCGCCTTAATAAATTTATCAAATGGCAGACGCGGGATCTTGACTACACAATAATCCAGTGCCGGCTCAAAACTTGCATAGGTCTTTCCGGTGATCGCATTTGGAATTTCATCCAATGTATAGCCGAGTGCAATCTTTGCTGCCACCTTGGCGATCGGATATCCTGTCGCCTTCGATGCCAGTGCGGAAGAACGGCTGACACGAGGGTTTACCTCGATAACACAATATTCAAATGATTCCGGATGCAGGGCAAATTGCACGTTACATCCACCGGTAATATTCAATTCTGTAATAATATTCAAAGCAGAAGAACGGAGCATCTGATACTCTTTATCTGCCAATGTCTGCGACGGTGCTACGACGATACTGTCTCCGGTATGTACACCAACCGGATCCAGGTTTTCCATATTACATACCGTAATACAGTTTCCGTTGCTGTCTCGCATCACTTCGTACTCGATTTCTTTCCAGCCGGCGATACAGCGCTCGACCAGACACTGTCCCACACGGGAAAGACG
>OHPI01001468.1_pt1 | contig 12403 bp, 14 predicted proteins | sample 1577651 | NCBI WGS metagenome assembly OHPI01 (sample SAMEA3879578, study PRJEB24766) | human gut metagenome | biome: human-associated habitat; feature: feces | place: USA | collected 1985/1987
TTGCCAGCGTGCTGGGCGTGGAGGAAGAAAACGGCTTCACCCTCAACTACGACAAATACAACTGGGAGGAGCACCCCGACCACTTTATCTTGCAGGACGCCGACCAACCCGTGGACTTTGGCGAGGGCAAAAAGAACATCTACGCCCTTGAGGGCACCGAGGTGCTGGTGCAGCGGAACAAGGAAGTACAGATGGCCGCCCACGACTTCGGCAAGGGGCGCGCCGTGTACATCAGCGGCGTGCCGTACAGCTTTGCCAACAGCCGTACCCTGTACCGTGCTATCCTGTGGAGCGCCCACAGTGAGGAAGAGCTGCATACATGGTTCAGCTCCAACTACAACGTGGAGGTGCACGCCTACGTCAAAAACGGCAAGTACTGCGTGGTGAACAACACCTATGAGCCGCAGGATACCACCGTTTACACCACCGGCGGCAGCAGCTTTGCTCTGCATCTGGATGCCAACGAGATCAAGTGGTATGAGATCTAAGTTCTCCTTTTCATAAACGAACACAACGGGCAGCTCTGTTACCAGAGCCGCCCGTTGTGTTTGCTGTATCTGCCGATAACTCAACCTGTGTCAATCGAACGCTGCAATGGAGATGGCTGGAAACGCAGAAATTCAGTAATGCGAGCGTAATAGACCTGCAGAAAAAAGAAACTGCCCGTGCGAGTATGCGTAAGATGGTGAAACACTTACTGAAAAAATTTAAGTATCCACCGGAAGATTATGATATGGCAATCAGCACGGTCATTAGCCAGTGTGAGATGTGGACTGACAACATGGTAGTATGAATTGTATGAAGTGTCGTTGATACTTTTCTTATATAAAGTCATCATTTGTGTATTTTCTTTGCTTTTTTCGGGAGCGTTCTTGTCAGGATCAGGGTATAGGCAACCGTAATTGCAATCAGGGCACCGAGATGCAGTAAGCGCATTTCCATAGTCAGACCAGCATCGCTGGCAAATGTACCAAGGGTGTTGATGGCGGAATGGACGAGGATGCAGGGCAGCAGGCTGCCGCCGCGATAAAAAATCGTGACCAGCAGGAAGCCCACCGCAATCGCAAAAACAATCTGGCACAGGTTGTTGACCAGTTCCATACCGCTGCCGTTGAACAGGTTGATAATATGTCCGATGCCAAAAGTTACGCTTGATATGACAATGGCAGACTTGACATTATCCTTTGCAATCGCTGCAAACAGTAAGCCCCGGAAGATCACTTCCTCCAAGAAACCAACGCATAGCATACACACAATACGGCAAATGGTTTCTGGCAGTGAATAATTGAGCGCAATGCCGTTCCAAAGGTTCCCGGATGCCAAGAGAAGCAGCGGCACATAGTAGAGAAATCGGCAAGCGGGAACGGGCGATTTGCAAAGCCCGTATCGCTTTTGCAAATGTTTTTTTCGGATAAAGGCAATAAGAATGATCGCCTGCAAGATGCAAAAAGCAGCACTTGCCGAGTATTCGACTCCAATCCTTTTGTTGAGCGGATTTGCCAGAGATTGCAGGACGCAGTAAACCACGATCCACAGGAGCGCAAAGATCAGCTCGTTTTTCTCGTAGAGTTTTTTCAATTTCTTTCCTCTTTTCGCTGAACTTGGATGATTCCCTTTGCGCGATGCGCCTCCACGAAAATGGGGTATGTACCGCTTTCGGGAATATTTACCGTAAACTCCGTCACGCCTTTTCCGTTGCCTTGATACAAAAGGCTTCCATCCGGCGCTTGAATTCCCGTGCACATGGAACCTCTTACCGTTTCAAAATGGACCGCAAGCACTTCACTCTCCTGCAGTTCCATCTGGTAGCTGTCTGTTCCTGTCATGCTTTCAACATTCAGGCCATAAGAATCCGAGCCTGCTGTACGGCTGTCAGCAAGGCTTTTGAAACCGCAAGCCATCAGCACCAGCCCGGTTCCCAGAACCATAAGCAGGAGAAGCGAAGCCGTCCTTATTTTCTGTTTCATTGCAGGGTCTCCTAGTCTTTATCCAGTGATCCAGAAATTGCATCTGCTCCTTCGTATGAAACCAGTGCTGATCAAGCACAGCGCTTCCATCGGATGCCACGCCGTTTCGGATGTGGACTGCCAGTCCTTTTGGGGTTATAATCGTTTGATCGTATTTCATTTTTTCCTCTTAAAAGAAACAGGTAATGTATCGGCTATTTATTCTGTCAGCACTGCGTAACCTCATGAAGTTCCACAACAGCGCAGCCCTTGCTTTCATAATATGCAAGCATTTCGGGCAGTTTCTTTTTATCGTAGCTGGTGATGCAGTCCGACAGGACATGAACGGTATAACCTTTTTTGGCCATGTTATAGCAGGTAGACTTGATGCAGGCTGCTGCGTCAGCGCCGGCAATATAAAAATCGGTAATGCCGTGTTCCTGAAGGAAGGCGGTGAAAGCCTCGCTGGTCAGTGCATTACTTTTCGTTTTTGTAAAGATATGCTCGGATACGACATTCATCTCCGGCACAAGCTCTGCGCCACGGGTTCCGGGCTTGAAAGTCCTTGTTCCCGCAGACAAATTGTTGTGCTGAATGTAAATGACCCACAGGTTCTTTTTAACTGCCCAGTCAATAGCCGTGTTGACTTTTTCGATGATTTCCTTGTAGTTTTTTGTGATGTCGTTTTGAAGGTCGATCACGACCAGTGCGCTATGTTGCATGATAATATTCCTCCCAATTTGTTCAATCCGCTGCGCCTGCCAATTTCAAAAATTTCTTGTCCGATTGGATGCTCTGGGTCACAAACTTCCCATCCCGGAACAATGCGTATGTTGTGACCGGTGCAGGCACATTCTGAGCCATCTCTTTCTCTGTGATATGGATGGCTTTGAACGGGATTCCATGTTCCTCTGCAGCCTCCTGCACCTTTGGCACCCAATAATAGGTGTAGGGGCACTGGTCGGTATAGTAGAGGACAAAGCCGTTTTCCTCCACCTTGGGATGCTTGGCGCAGGCCTTGAATTTTGGCGGCTGGGCACTCTCTGCGAGGGGCAGGTACATGAGGTTGATACCGCAATCGGAGATGTCCGAAACCTTAAAGCCCTTATGGGTCAAAAACCTGGGGTCAGCGAGAAACTCCCGTTTGCGCCCCTCGGCACACAGAATGCAAACGCCGTTTTTGCCCTGCGCCTTGGCATCCCGAAGGCATTCTTCCAGCAGCTCGCTGGAATAGCCGTGCCCCTTCAAGGAGCCGGAGACCCACAGACAGTTGATATAAAGCCAGCCTGACGCATCAATGGGCACCCATGCGTTTTCTGCCGGGATGTACTCGATAAAGCACTTGCCCCGCTCCGCACTGCGGTAAAAAACAAGCCCCTCCTCAAATCGCTGCTTAAGCCATTCCTTCTTGGCAAGGCTCTGTTTGCCGGACATGGCACAACAGATGTGTTCCTTATCGATGTTTTCTTTTGTGATTCGGATATACTCCATCGAAGCATCCTCCTATATCCTTAGGCCTTTTCCAGCACAGCTTCTTCCATTTTTCCGTCTTTGAAGCGGATCACGCAGGTATACCTGCATTTGGGGCAGAACAGCGGAAAATCTTCCAGTACCGTATGCTCCCGGATCATGGTGCGTGTTTTGCTGCTGCACTTCGGGCAGCGTATCCAATCCGTTTTATCCATTGTTCGTACCCTCCTTCTGGATCTCCTCCCGCTTGCGCTTCCGGATCTGTTCGTTCAGCGCTGCAGCCATATAAAAGCTCTGTCCGAAGTCGATGAGATGCCACATTACCTTTGCCGCCAGAATAAACGTGCCGTAGATCAGCCCATCCAGCGTGTTGTACCAAAAACCCCAGTTATGGGCAAGAGGGAGCAGCACTGCTTCCAACAAAATTGCGTGCAGGATGGTGCGGGTCCACCATGCACGATTGCTCAATTCTTCGCCGGAAGTATAGATGAGAAGGGTCAGCATACTGACCAGCGTCAGCAGGATGCAGCGTCCAAAAAACGTGACAACGGGAAGTTCGCTGGTAGGGTTGAATAGCAGACACATGAAAAAGGTGCTGAGCATGATAAGTCTATACACAAAAACAAACCGATGCAGCCAGAATTCGATCTTTTTCATACGCTCCTCCTTATCGTCCCAGCAGCCGTTTGAGCGTGCTGACATACTGCCGGGATATGATCACTTTTTCGCCATTGTCCAGAACCGCCTCAAAGCGGCCGGAAAGAGAGGGCAGGACATAATCTATTTTCCCGGCATTCAGGATCATGGACTTGCTGCACCGGAACAGCATGGTGCCCACACACAAAGCTTCAAATTCGTAGAGCTTTTGCTTGCTGGAAAACACCTCTTTCTGGCAGTAGAAAAAAGCGCTTCCGTCCACCACTTCAAAATAATAGATGTCGGCAAGTTTCAGCCGACACAGTTTCCCGTCTGCCATGCCGTTGACGGTGATCTGCCCGGCAGCAATGCTTTGGATCTCCTCCACCCAAGGCTCTTTGGGGTCGTGGCACCGCAGCAAAACTTCTTCCGCTCGCTCTGGAGAGATCTGTTCCACCGTTACCTTCATGTCCTCACTCCTTTCCCTGTAAAGAATATAGCACAGAACGCCCGATTGTTCCATGATGGGTGCGGTAAGTTGTAAAAATCAGGGGGTAAGTTGCAAAAAGGCCGCTGTGTCGCAGAGCGCTTCTCCGACACAGCGGCCTTTTCGTTTTTGGCTGCGGCTTATCGCATCCGTCCATCGCCGCCCATCAAGGCGGTCATTTCTTCAATATAGTCCAGCGGGAACGGCGGAGCGCACAACGGCTTCATGGCAATGCTCATGAGCTTCATTGGGTTGTCGTCTGCCGCCACCCGGTTGGAGCTGAGTTTTCCGCAGCGTTTGCAGCGGTGGATGATGGCCCATTCGCCGCCCTTGCGCACCCAGACGGCCACCGGCTCCATGATGCCGCCGCAGTCGGAGGCACGGTCGCCGGGTTCTTCGTCCACATGGAGGCTGGACAGGCAGTTGGGGCAATGGTTGCGGTGGTCGCTCCCGGCATCTTGCGGGGTGCAGACCCGCCCGCAGACTTTGCAGGTAAAGGTATCGTTGCAGGCGTGGGTCTTATAGTAACCTTTTTCAAAGGTATTACGTTTGTTTTCACGATTCATGGTATCGTCCTCCTGAAGAATTGTGTCTGTTCGTCTTCGGGAGGAGTGGCTTGTGGTATTTGCCAGACCTCCCGGTCAGCCCACAAGCTCCAGTGCAAATATTGTATGTTTCAAAAAGTTCTCCTTATGTTTTTGTACGGTAAAATTCAGATTTTTGGGTTTCATGAACGTGTGCTGAAATTATCAAGCCTCCTTCCTTCGCCTTGGTTTTGATGACGGCAATTCATCGTACATCGCCTCAAACAATTTTGTGAGAAATTCTTTGTTGTCAACCTCCTCCACCAACAACATTTCTTTCGCTCCTGCATACGGAAAATCACAAACCGCCGCAGGCATACATTCCAAAGCAGATCTTGTTTTCTTTACAAGCAATCTGTCATCATAGATTCCGCCGACGATTTTGCCATGATAATAGAGGATGTATTCTCCCATCATAGAGCGATAAGAAATATCGTTCAAAGCGGATAGCTGTTCCAAAATGAAATGAAGATATTCTTTGCTGGAAGCCATTGTTTTACACCGCCTTTCGCATTGCTCCATCGGATGGTTTCATTTTTCGCCTCGTTCGATGTTAAAGGTACGGAAGAACAGCTTTACATGGGCGTCCAGCTTTGCAAGGCTTTCGGCTTCCCGTTCCGGTTGGCGGTCGCAGACACTGAGCAGAGTGATGACCGGAGAAACGTACATCCATGCCAATGTATCCGGGTCCTCGTCCCGAATCTCACCGCCTGCGATTAGAGAACGGAAAATTCCTGCATGGTAAGAGATCATACGGTCCACATAGCGTTCTGAGAACAATGCTGCAAGCTCCGGGGAGCGGAACTGCTCCAGCGTCATCATCCGGCGGAACTGACTGACCTGCTTATCGTGCAAAGAATACAGGAAGATCTGCCGGACTTTGTCCGCAAGAGCCTGCTCCGGGATATGAGAAAACGCAGGGCAGTCCTGCTTAACATTCTGCACATGAATGTCGATTTTGCCCGTATCTTTTTCGTAGTGGGCAGCCGTTGATTCCACGATGGCATCAAAAATGGCCTGCTTGCTGGGGAAATGGTTGTACAGCGAGGGTGCCTTGATGCCGACTGCTTTTGCAATCTCGCCCACACTGACGGCATCGTATCCTTTGGTCGAAAACAGTTCCAGAGACTTTTCCAGAATGCGCTGCTTGGTATCTTCCATTTTCCTTTGCCTTTCGCTAACTAACATTCGTTAGCTCTAACTATAATCGAAAATGCTCCCGTTGTCAAGAGCAAAAAGCGCAGTTTCCGTTCCCTCAGAACAGAAACTGCGCTTTTGCCCTTATGTCCTATTTTATCGCAAATTCGGATGCGCTGCATCAAAACCCCATGGGAGCTATCTCTCAAGCGTCTTCCGCTCTCGCTTCATGCACGGCTCACAAAATCTTATGCAACTCCTGCACAAGGTCGCCGATCACAATGGGCTTGGACAAAAAGCCGTTCATGCCGCTCTCCAATGCGTTGCGGCGGTCCTCGTCAAACGCATTGGCCGTCATGGCGAGGATCGGGAGCTTTGCCCGGGCCGGGTCATCCAGTGCGCGGATCGTCCGGGTTGCGGTATAGCCATCCATCACCGGCATCTGCACGTCCATTAGGATCAGATCATAGCTGCCCGGCGCAGCAGCGCTGACCTTTTCCACCGCCACTGCGCCGTTTTCAGCTGTATCGACCCGGAAGCCGTACTCCCGCAGGATCTCCTGCGCGATCTCACGGTTCAGCTCATTGTCCTCCACCAGCAGGATGTGCTTGTCCTTGAAATCCGCATTCTTTTCGGGCAGGAGTTCCTGCTCTGCATCCGTCTGCTTCTGGCCGAGGGCGTTCATCAGGGTCTCCCGCAGGTCGGACATGAACATGGGCTTGGAGCAGAAGGCGGTCACACCGGCCGCCTTTGCCTCCACCTCGATGTCCGACCAGTCGTAGGCGGTCAGGATGATGATAGGCGTATCATCGTTCAGGCTGCGGATCTGGCGGGTGACCTCGATGCCGTTCATGTCCGGCAGCCGCCAGTCGATGATATAGGCATGGTAGGCGTCGCTCATCTCGATGGACTGCCGCGCGCGCAGCACTGCCTCCTTGCCGGAGAGCGTCCACTCCGCGCGCATCCCCACCTTGACCAGCATCTTCGTCACGCTGTCGCAGGTGTTGAAGTCGTCGTCCACCACCAGTGCCTTCAGGCCTTCCAGCTCGGTGATCTTTTCCACCGGACGGTGCTCCGCCTGCGGGCGCAGCGGCACACGGATGATAAACTCGGTGCCCTTGCCCTGCTCCGTCTGGACTTCGATGGTGCCGCCCATCATATCCACGATGTTTTTGGTGATGGCCATGCCAAGCCCGGTGCCCTGTATCCTGCTTACTGTGGAGGTGCGCTCCCGCTCAAATGGCTCGAAGATCTTCTGGGCAAACTCCGGACTCATGCCGATGCCGTTGTCCTTGATGCGAAACTCGTACTGCCCGCAGCCGCGCACCTTTCCGGCAAACTGCCGGATGCGTACCGAGACCGTGCCGCCCGCCGGGGTAAACTTGATGGCGTTGGACAGCAGATTCAGCAGTACCTGATTCAGCCGGGTCTTATCGCAGTAGACGTCCTCATCGGTCACATCCATGGCGTCCATATAAAGCTCCAACTGCTTTGCGTAAATTTGCCCGCTGACGATGGTTTTCAGGTCGTGCAGCACATCCGAAAGGTTGACTTCCACCTCTTCCAGATGGATCTTTCCGCTTTCAATGCGGCTCATATCCAGCACATCGTTGATGAGGGAGAGCAGATGATTGCTGGATGCAAGGGTCTTTGCAAGATAATCCTTCACCCGCTCCTTGTCGTCGAGATTGCTGAGCGCCAGCGTGGTAAAGCCGATGATGGCGTTCATGGGGGTGCGGATGTCGTGGGACATATTGGAAAGGAAGGTGCTCTTGGCGCGGTTGGCAGTTTCGGCCGCTGCAACGGCATCCGAAAGTGCCTGATTCACCTGCCTGTCGGCGGTGCGGTCCGACAAGACAAGGATATACTTGGTTCTGTCCGCCACCTCGCTGCCCATGGCGACGATGTGGAACCAGCGCAGCTCTTTTGTCTCCTGATGCAGATACGCCGCATCCCACTCGCGCTGCTGCCCGCGGTGAAGCCCCTCCAGAAAGTTCTTGTCACGATCCGGGTCGTCTTTCGGGTGCAGGTTCGCCAGAATATGGACATCCTGCCGCACTTCTTTCCATGGGAGGCCCAGCAGCCGTTCGATGTTGGGGCTGACATAATCTACCTTGGAGGTCTTTGCGTCCAGCATCAGGAAAACGTCGTCCACGTTCAGCGAAAGCTTTTGGAACAGCTCGTCCCGGTACAGGATCTCCGTGTTCTTCCGGCGCAGAGTCGTGTGGTTTCTGCGCACAATGAGCAGAATGATCAGCAGCGCAAGACCTGCGGCGACGCCCGCCACGATCTGCGCCGTGCGGAACCACAACATGTCCAGATTGGCATTGACGATGCTGACCGGCACAAGCCCCACCATCGTCCAGTTCTGGACCGCTGTGCCCTCGTAGACCAGATAATAACGGGTGTCGCCCAGTTTGACCTTCAGGTTTCCGCTGCGGCCCTGCGCAAAATCATCCGAAAGGGCAAGGATCTGTTCCTCGGAAAGATCGGAATGGTCGCGCAGCATCGCAATGAAGTTGTAAATGATTTCCTTGCGGTTTACGGAATTGTCGATGACCACCCGCCCGTCCGGGTAGATGACATAGTTGCTGGCATTGCCCTGAAAAGCAGAGCTGTCCAGCAACCGCAGCACAGCATCATTATAATAGGTGATGGCAACGGCGTCGTAGGCAAAGCCCCGGTAGCTGCCCTGCGTTTCGGGGCAGATGAACGCAAGCATCGGGGCTTTGCCGGGCAGCGCCGTATTCACGACGATATCCTCGCCATCGGAGAGCTTTTCGTCCAGATTGGTCTGCAGGCCAAGATAGCCGGTTTCCCCGGTCACGGTCGTGTAGTTGCCGTCATAGGTAAGAAAGTAAAAATCGACAAATCCGGTTGCCTGCTGTGCATCCTCGATATAGGCCTGAATCTCGTCCTCATCCGAGGTGCTTTTCAGAAAGCCGTTGTACAGATGCAGATAGGTCAGGTTTTTGCGCACCATCTCTTTCAGCATATTGTTGGATTTATGCAGCACCTCTTCCAGATGCGAGGTGCTTTCCTGATAGATGGTCTGCGACACAAACGAGATGTACCGGACGCTGAAAACGGCTGCCAGAAAGACCAAAAGAAGGATGACAGCGGCGGCAGGCAGCCACTTGTGCCGGGAATGGCAGCTGCGTTTGGATTCGTGTTTTTCGTCTGCCATTCCGCTCACCTCAGTGTCATGTAGTTTTCAGGCTCTGCAAGCGCTGCGCCGCCGCCGGAGACATAATCGCACCATGTGTCTTTTACCCACGCATCTTCGCCCGCAGACGTGCCGCTATTGCCCGCAAGCAGCGTGTCCAGCTGCTTTTCCGTTGCCAGACAGGTCACGGTAACGGTGTCGTTATCCCCCAGCGGCTGCCCGTTCCGGGTGATGCCGACCAGGGTATAGCTGCCGCTTGCCTCTTTTACCTCCACGGCAATGCCGCTGACCACCGGCAGAGAGCCGCGGTTGAAGGGCACAAATCCGCCCTCGCAGCCTTCCACAAAGGCGCGGACGGTCTCTTTCAGCTCTGCGCCGGTCATGGTGCGCTGGCGGGACATCAGACCGTTCGGCATGATCATGGAAGCTGCCATCTTCTGGTTATAATCCGCCTGCAGCACACTGCCGGTAAAGCTGTTTGCGGTGGCAAGCAGCACATCGGTGCCATACACGCCGCGCAGCGTGTTCGCCATCACGGAGAAGGCAGCGTTGCCGCCGTTTGCGTGGAACACGTTGGAATAGCCCTTCCCGGAGGTCAGCACGGTCTCGTTGTCGGCAGGCTCCTCATCGGCAAGGAGCTGGGCATTGAAGGCCTGATATGCCTGCTCAGCGGTAAGCTCGCCTGCGATCATTTTGGAGACCACATCCTTGGAAACGGCAAAGAAATCGTTGGAGGCAATGCGGATATACATGTGGTTTTCTTCCACCACGCTGCGGGCGTCCTTCATATAATCGGTCAGGCGCAGGGGAACATTCTGGCTGTAACTCAGCAGGTCCTGTCCATCGGAGATAATGCGGTTCTGCGCCTGTTCGGAGAGCATGACGTTCAGCACCTTCATGGCTTTTTCGCGGCGCGCTGTGTCCTGCTCCAGATCACGGTTCAATGCAACTTGGAAATAGGGGGTGGTCATGATCCACTTTTCGCCGTTCTGGCTGAAGAAGGGCAAAAAGGTGGTGTCGATGCCCTCATCCTGAAACATCTTCACACCGGCAGAGCTGCCAAAGTACATGGCAACTTCTCCGTTCCGGAACATCCCGGTCACATCGTCGTAATTCAACGCAAGATCGTCTGCCGTAAGGTGGGTATCCTGAATGAACTGCACCATCCGCTCAAAAGCTCCCGGCCATACGGTGTCGTCCAGACCCACCCGCGCGGTGCTGGCGGGGTCGCTGTAAGCGGTGCGCCACCTGCGCCCCGCGGTGGTGGTAAGCTCGGCAGCGGAAAGCCCCTGCAGCGTTTCCATGCAGGTGTAGTCGTAGGTATAATCGGAGGTAAAGCCGCGGATGCCTACCTTTTCAAATGCCTGACAGGCCGCCGCAAAGCTTGCGTAATCGGTGGGCAGGGGGATATCGTACTGCTCAAAAAGGCTGCGGTTGACCACAAAGCCGTGAGCATCCGCGCACACCGGCAGCCAGTTCACGCTGCCGTCCTCGTTTTTAAAGCTGTTGAGGTAGGCGTTGTACACAGCGCCGGCCTCATTGGTCATGGCAAGGTTCATCAGGCTGTCCTTTAGGGGAGCCGCATCGTGCAGCGAGAACCGGCAGCAGGTGATGATATCCGGCAGACCGCCGTTCTGCTGCAAAAACTTGTAAAAATCCAAATCGTTGTTGCCGACGATGAACTCAATGTTCACATCCGGCAGCTGGGACTGGACATAGGGGGCATAGGTCTCGTACAGGGTATTCGTCCACAGATACACCTGAATGGTCTGGGCGTCCTCCTGCTTTTTCACCTCTTCTGGGCTTTTTGCGCCGCAGCCGGTCAGCAGGGAGACCGCCATCACCAATGCCGCAAGCAGGGAAATAAGGCAGTGCAATGTTCTTTTATTCACTAAATCGTTCTCCTCACAACTTTAGAGCAACTGGCGTTTTCCGGCAAAGCTGCTTTGGCCTACTTGTCGTACATCACTGCCCGCAAGAGTGTGCGCTGTAAAAACCGCCCACGGAAAGGATGCCGCAAATATTTTGCGTGTGTCCTGTTTTGTACTCTCCCTCTACCGCGAAAGGGCAGAGAATGACAGAGACATAAAAATATTTTACTACTGCCATGAAGGATTTTCAATGAATTTTCACGTATTTATACATAAAAACTACGCGTGTCCGATTTCTTTGCATCGGCGCACATGGCGGGCGGAAAACTGTGGGGGCAGCCTGCGTTACTGCACCCCACGGATGGCATCCGTCGTGATCTTGTACTGTTCCGTTACACGGGCAAACCATTCCCCGGAGCCTTCCAGTGTGCCCGCACGCAGAACCTCGGTCAGCTCATAGGCGGGCTGATAGAGATTGGTGAAGCCAAGGTTCTGGCATACACCCTTGAGCGTGTGTGCCGCACGGAATGCTTCCTGTGCGTTTCCTTCCTTCAGCGACTGCTCCAGCTTTGGATAGCTGTCGTCGTTCAAAAACATCAGCGCAAATTTACGGACCATACTCTCACGGGGCAGCCGATGAAATACCTCTTCATAGTCTGCGCCCATTTCTTTATAACACTCCTGAATCGTCATAATCCCCTGCACGGCCTTTCCTATTTCTTTCTATGTGCGGCACTGCATCGTCACAAAAATGCCACGCGTATTTGTTGCAGTTTGTTATGTTATCAATATACCATTTATTTAGTAGGATTTCAATTCATTTGCAGCGGTATTTTATAAAAATAAGGGCCGCTGTACATTATTTTGTGCAGCAGACCCCCTTTGCAGGATGTCCTGCCGCTGTGAAATCTGTTTTTGACGTCCGTGCGAGTAAGCGGTACGATACAAGCATGGACCGGAACGGCAAACGGATGATACAGAACGATCAAGTACAGGAGGATCCCCGGAAAACGAAAACTCCGTTTTCGTGTGGGAAATCTTTCAGCCGTCTGGCAGCGTACCGAATCCATAGGGTTCTCACCTCTCCGTGGTTCTCACCGAGCTGC
>OHPI01001476.1_pt1 | contig 12338 bp, 10 predicted proteins | sample 1577651 | NCBI WGS metagenome assembly OHPI01 (sample SAMEA3879578, study PRJEB24766) | human gut metagenome | biome: human-associated habitat; feature: feces | place: USA | collected 1985/1987
ATAAAACTGACTTGGAATAAAATCGCAGGTGTTTACGGCTACCGACTTTATTACAAACCTGCGTCAGGCGGTTGGAAGAGATTTAAGGACACAACCGCAACATCGTTCACCGATTCGGGAGTAGTACCGAATAAAACCGAAACATACACAATCCGTTGTATTGACAAGAACGGCAATACCGTCAGCGGTTTTTATTCAAAGGGTTGGTCGAAGAAATACACTCCTGTTGCTCCGACAATTACAAGGCTCTCAAACACATCAAAGGGTGTAAGCGTAACTTGGAATAAAATCGCAGGCGTTTACGGCTACAGACTTTACAGAAAATATGACGGCGGAAGCTGGACAAAGGTAAAAGATACAACTTCAACCTCTTTCACAGATTCAGGTGCTAAAAAGGGTAAGAAGGTAACATACACAGTCCGTTGTATTGACAGAAAAGGCAAAACGGTAAGCGGTTTCAACTCAAAGGGTTGGTCAATTACAAGAAAATAATATTTTAATCAGAAATCCCGACAGGTTTTGTGCTGTCGGGATTTTTGCTCGTTTTTACCATTGAAAAGACTGAATAATAATGTTATAATAAATCCGAATATAGAAAATTGTGAATAACTTTATCGAAAATGGGAGATGAAAACTAAAAATGGCAATAAAGGTAACGCTCCTTACACACACACCTAACCCTGAACAGACTGTTGCAATGGCGGCAAAGCTTTGCTACTCACCGTCAGGGATTGAAGATATAAGAGAAGGTCTTGACGAGGAAAAAACTTCCTCATTTATTGATATGCTTGCAAGCCTCGGCCATGCAAGTCCAACCGAACACGCATATTTTACATTCGGCATTGAGGGCATTTCAAGAGCTTGCTCACACCAGCTTGTCCGCCACAGAATTGCATCCTACAGTCAGCAGTCACAGCGATATGTTGACGGCACAAGGTTTGACTTTGTAACTCCGCCCGAGATTGCAAAGAATGAAAAGGCTCTTGCCGCCTATGAAAAGGCTCTCAAGGTTGAGGCTGACGCTTACAAGGAAATCAGAGATGCACTTGCTGTCGGTTACATCAACGAGAAATGTCCCGATAAGTACAGCGGAACGGATGAAGAAATTATCAATGCCTACAAGGCTGACGACAAAAAATCCTGCAATGCTTTCATCAAGAAAGCCAACGAGGACGCAAGATTTATTCTCCCGAATGCATCGACAACAAAAATTGTCTGCACTTTCAATGCAAGAAGCTTGCAGAACTTTTTTGCACATCGTTGCTGCAACAGAGCGCAGTGGGAAATTCGTGAGGTTGCCGAACAGATGCTTTTGCAATGTCTTGAGGTTGCTCCGCACCTTTTCAAAAACTGCGGCCCGTCATGCCTGTTCGGACCATGCCCCGAGGGCAATATGTGTTGCGGAAAGCAAAAGGAAATGCGTCAGAAATACGGCAGAGAAAAGTAAGGTATATATATGAAAAGCAAAATTATTGTTATTGAGGGACTTGACGGCAGCGGAAAAGCTACGCAAACAAAGATTTTGTGCGAAAAATTTTCCGCTCTCGGCAAAAAAGTCACAAAGCTTGAATTTCCGAATTATGAAAGTCCTGCCGCCGCTCCCGTGAAGATGTATCTTGACGGCGAATTCGGCGACAAGCCCGATGATGTCAATGCCTATGCGGCGAGTGCGTTTTATGCGGTTGACCGTGTTGCAAGCTATCTTCAGTTTTGGAAAAAGGAATGTGACAACGGTGGTGTGATTTTAAGCGACCGCTATGTGACTTCAAATATAATTTATCAGATGTCCAAACTCCCTAAAGAGGAGTGGAACAGCTTTATTGATTGGCTGAACGATTTTGAATACGAAAAGCTCGGGATTCCGAAACCCGATCTTGTAATCTACCTTGATGTTGAACCCGAGGTTTCGCAGAAGCTTATGGAAAAACGCTACGGCGGTGACAACAGCAAGAAAGATTTGCATGAGAAAAATCTCCGTTTCCTTCTTGACTGTCGAAAAAGTGCAGTTTATGCCGCTAAAAAATGCGGCTGGAAGGTTATTAATTGCTGTGAAAACGGAGAGATTAAGAGTATAGAAAAAATATCGGAAGAGATAGAGAGGGCAGCGGCTGAAATTTATGCTGAGCTTTAAAAAAATTGAGCAAAGTGACATAAACGAACTTAAAAAATACTACGATTATGATGAGTGCATGGGTTGCGATACCAACCTTGAAGAGGTTTTCAAAGATGCCGAGGAGAGAAACGGCAATTTGCAAATTGTTATGCTGACAAACGGCAATCGTGCAATGCTTGAAACAATGTTTCCCGACAAATTTGATTATGTCCGTTCACCCGAAAATCAGGATTACATCTACACTTCCCGTGACCTTGCAACCCTTGCGGGCAAAAGGTTTCACGCAAAGCGTAACCACATTTCAAAATTTTACAGAACCTACACCGATACCCGTTTTGAAACTTTGTCGGATTCAAACATTCCCGATGCATTAACGGTTGCAAAACTGTGGTGTGCGGAAAATGACACCGATCCCGGAGCTTCAAGCGAAATTACGGCAATCAGGGAAATGTGCGACCTCAAAGACGAATATAATGTCAAGGGCGCTGTACTGTATGTTGACTCAAAGCCCGTTGCCATGACACTCGGAAGTGAAATTTCACCCAAGGTGTATGACATCAACTTTGAAAAGGCACTTCGTGAATATGACGGTGTTTATGCCGTAATCAACAACGAATTTGCCAAAACTCTTACGCAGTATGAGTATATAAACCGTGAGGAAGATATGGGACTTGAGGGACTCAAAAAGTCTAAACTTTCATACAATCCCGTTATTATCCTCGACCGCTGGAATGCAAAACCGAAAAAACGATGAAAACGATATTTCGCAAAACCGAAAAATCCGATACCGAAAGCCTTAAAAAGCTGTGGCTCTCGTGTTTTGACGAGGATGTAACTGCCGTCAATCTGATTTTTGACAGCGACCTTTTTGACGGCTGCTGTGCCGTTGTTGACGATAGAATCGTTTCGGCTCTTTACCTTGTAAAAGGTACGCTCAACGGCGAAAAATCGCATTATCTTTGCGGTGCGTCAACCGATAAATCTTTCCGTGGCAACGGGATAATGTCAAGGCTGATTGATTTTGCACTTGATGACGCAAAGAATAACGGTGATGTCTATTCTCTGCTTTTTCCTGCAAATGACGGCTTGTATGGCTTTTACGCAAAGCTCGGATATGCTTTGAACTGCACCGTAAAAAGCCGTGAAATTTCAAGGCAAACGCTTGAATGTTTTGCAGAGAAGGGCTTGAATATCGGCTGTTCAAAAGAAAATTCTTTCATATACGGTGAGAATTTTTTTGAATTTGCAAAGTCCTATTATGAGATTTACGGCTCAAAGGTAATCAATAAGAATGACTGCTTTGCCGTATTTGATGAAAACGAAAATACTGCCGATGTTTTTTACTCGGCTTATAAAAATATAAACGAACTTTCCGCACTTTTGCTTGAAAATACAAAATCAGAAAGGTTTGTGTTTACGGGCAAATCCGATAACGCTCTTTTTGAAAACTACCAATCACAAAAATGCGGAATGATTAAATCACTCGACAAAAACCATAAAATTCCCGACGATGTCTATATCGGGATTACTCTTTCCTGAAAGGAAGTTTACTATGTTCTATGTATTTCTTGCAGAAGGCTTTGAAGAAACAGAGGCGCTTGCCCCCGTTGATGTAATGCGCAGGGCAAAGCTTGATGTTAAAACAGTCGGTGTAACAGGCGAATGTGTTACAAGCTCACACGGTGTACCTGTAAAAGCCGATATCCCAATTGACAATATTGACCTTGACGGTGTTCAGGGTGTTGTACTCCCCGGCGGTATGCCCGGAACTCTCAATCTTGAGGCAAACGAAAAGGTTCTTGAGGCTGTTAAGTATAGCTGTGAAAACGGCAAAATCGTTGCCGCAATCTGTGCCGCTCCGTCAATTCTCGGTCATCTCGGAATCCTTGACGGCAAAAAAGCAACCTGTTTTCCGGGCTTTGAAAAGGAACTCAAGGGTGCAGACTATACAGGTACTCACACCGTAACGGACGGCAATATTATTACCGCAAAGGGCGCAGGCTGTGCAATTGAATTCGGTCACGCAATTGTTTCTCTCGCAGTATCAAAGGATGCCGCCGACAAGGTTATCGGTGATATGCAATGCCTGTGAAAAATGTTCGTGAGCTGAAAAGTCAGCTCCGTGCAAAATATAAAAAAATCCGAAAAAGCTGTCCTCCCGAAAAAAAGCAACAGCTTGACCTCGCCTTGCAGAACGCTTTTCTGGCAAGTGAGGAATACAAAAGCTGTGATGTGCTTTTTGCCTTTGTTTCATCACCGATTGAGGTTGACACCTCGCTTATTCTTGAAACAACGCTGAAAGACGGCAAAAGGCTTGCTTTGCCAAAGTGTAAAAATAATTTCGGCGAAATGGATTTTTACCTTGTAAATTCACTTTCTCAGCTTGAAAAGGGTGCGTTTTCAATCATGGAACCAAACCCCGAGGTTTGCGAAAAGTACGAGGATTTCACACACGGACTTTGCCTTGTTCCGGGACTTTGCTTTGATATGCAGGGATTCCGCCTTGGATTCGGCAAGGGTTACTACGACAGATTTTTACAGAATTTTTCGGGAACAAGCGTTGGGCTTTGCTACTCCAAATGTATAGAGCATACTCTGCCCTCGGGAGTGTTCGACCGCCCCGTTGACGCCGTGATTACCGAAAAATATACCAACCGAACAAATAACGAGTTTGTAAAGGAATGATACATTATGAACCCTGATAATTTTAATATGAGCGAACAGGAGCTTAACGCTCAGCGTCGCAGAAGAGCTGAAAACTTTAAACTTAATATTGATGAAAGCGAGTATGAGGACGATAATTTCGTCAAGTCTGAGGATGAACCGTCAAACCTTAATTCATACAGCGGTCAGGATGTCAAAAAGCAAATGGCCCGTGAATCAAAGCAGGTTTTAAAGCAGAAGAAAAAGGAAGAAAAAAAGGCTCTTAAAGCAAAGAACAAGTATAATCGCAGAACCTTCCGCTTTATCTGGATTATCTCGGTTTTAATTGTCGGAGCAATGGCGGCTGTATATATGATAACAGGCATGAACGATTTGCTTGCCGTGAACAGAACCGACTCCTCAACCGTGAAAATTGAAATCCCCGAAAATCCGACTGTTGACGATGTTACAAAGGTACTTGTTGACAATAAAGTAATCGGTGAGCCGTCATATTTCAAGCTATTTGTCAATGTCACAAAGTCTGCCGATGATTTTACTCAGGGTACATATGAAATTCGCAGAAATATGGACTACGAGGCAATCATCAACTTCCTTTCGAGTAACAACAACAGAACCGACACGGTTTCCGTTACAATTACCGAGGGCGAAAGCGTTCTTGAAATTGCCGACACTCTCGAAAAGAACGGTGCTTTGGGCGACAGGGACGAGTTTCTTTCGCTTTGCAATTCCGAAAAGTTTGACAGCGACTTTGACTTTATCAAGGCTGAAACAAATGCGGACAAGCGTTACTACAAGCTTGAGGGCTATCTCTATCCTGATACCTACGAATTCTACAGAAACGAAAATGCAGAATCCGTAATCTACAAATTTCTCAACAACTACGAAACAAAGATTAACGAAAAGCAGACTGTTGACGGATATTCAAAGAAAACAACAGTTTTGAAAATGGTTGAAGAGAGCGACACAAAGTATTCGCTTGATCAGGTTATGACAATCGCATCTATCATTCAGGCAGAGGCGGCTGACAAAGAGGATATGTACTACATTTCTTCAATCCTCCACAACCGTCTTACAGCCGACAGCAGTCTCGGCGTGTCAAGCCTCGGTCTTGATTCAACAAAGTTCTATCCGTACAGAAGCCTTGAGGATGTTCCCGAAAATGACAGAAGCACCTACAAGAGCAGATATGATACATATGACAGGAAGGGACTTCCTTACGGTCCTATCTGCAATCCCGGTATGGATGCGATAATTGCCGCACTCAATCCGAACAGCTCGGATTATTACTTCTTCTGTCATGACAGCAAGGGACAGGCTTATTACGCATCAACACTTGAACAGCAAAACGCAAATCTGGAGTATATTGAAAGCTATGATAACTAATTTTGAAAAACCCGAAATTTTGTCACCGGCAGGTGATATGGATTGCCTTAAATCCGCTTTAAACTTTGGCGCAGATGCAGTTTTTCTTGCAGGAAAAATGTTCGGAATGCGTTCCGCACCGCAGAATTTTGATAACGATCAGCTCAAAAAAGCTTGTGACCTTGCCCACGCAAAGGGCGCAAGAATCCATGTGACCTGCAACACACTTCCACGCAATAATGAAATTCCTCATCTTCAGGAATTTATGGAGAATGCTCAGGCTTGCGGAGTTGATGCGTTCATAATTGCCGACCTCGGTGTTTTTGAGGCGGCTAAAAAGTATGCGCCAAAGGTTCAGCGCCACATTTCGACTCAGGCGGGAGTAACAAACTATGCGGCGGCAAATGTGCTTTACAATATGGGTGCGTCAAGGGTTGTGCTTGCAAGAGAAATTCCGCTTGATGAAATTGCCGAAATGCGTGCAAAAGTTCCGAAAGAGCTTGAAATCGAATGCTTTGTACACGGTGCAATGTGTGTTTCATTTTCAGGCAGATGCCTTATTTCAAGCTATATGACAGGCAGAGATGCGAACCACGGCGACTGCGCTCAGCCGTGTCGCTGGAAGTATCATCTTTACGAAGAAAACCGTCAGGGACAGTATTTTCCTGTTGAAGAAACAGGTGACGGCACATATCTCTACAATTCAAGAGATCTCTGTATGATTGAGCATATCCCCGAGCTTGTAAAGGCAGGTATTTCAAGCTTTAAGATTGAGGGCAGAGCAAAGTCGGCTTACTATGTCGCTGTTACAACAAACGCTTACCGTCACGCTGTTGACGATTATTTTGCAGAGGGTGACGATTATGTTCTCAAACCGTGGATAAGGGAAGAACTTGAAAAAATCAGCCACCGTGAGTACAACACAGGCTTCTATTTCGGCAGAGAACCCGGTCAGGTTACGGGCAACGGAGGATATATCCGTCATTATGACAATGTTGCATTGTGTGAAGAGCTTGTTGACGACACAACCGCAGTGATCACTCAGCGCAACAAATTCTATGTGGGCGACACACTTGATGTACTTCCGCCAAGCGGAGTGCCGTTTGAAATCAAGTGTGAATCACTTACAACCGACGAGGGTATGCCCGTTGAAAGTGCGCCGCACCCGATGCAAAGACTTACAATGAAATGCAACGCTCCCGTTCCGTCAGGCTCGGTTATCAGAAAAAAGCGTGATTAATCCCAAATTTTGCTATTGACAACACAAAGAAACAGTTTTATAATCTATGTATTGAAATTGAATTACAATATTCGGCTGTGACGGGATTAACCGAGATGTCAGCATTTCAGAGAGAAAGCCGTTCTGGTGCAAGGCTTTTATGTGAAGTTTCGGTGCGCTGCCCCTGAGCTCTGTGTGATTAAGCACAGCGTATTTCTGCGTTAAGGAAATGTAATCTATATGACGATTACTCAAAGCGGACGCTTGGCGTCAATTTGGGTGGTACCGCAGGATATTCCTGTCCCATTGTATTTTTATACAATGGGATTTTTTATTTTGCTCGGTTGCATACTTTAAACAAATTTGAACGAATATTGTATTCCCCTGTGAATTTGTATAAGGAGAGATTTTTTATGAAGTGGACAGGACTTAACGAATTAAGAGAAAAGTTCCTTGAATTCTTTGAATCAAAGGGTTGTTTAAGACTCCCCAGCTTTTCACTTGTTCCAAAGGACGACAACAGCCTTCTGCTTATCAACAGCGGTATGGCTCCTATGAAAAAATATTTTACAGGTGAGGTAACACCTCCTCGCAAGCGTGTTACAACCTGTCAGAAATGTATCCGTACTCCCGACATTGAGCGTGTCGGTATCACAGCCCGTCACGGTACATTCTTTGAAATGCTCGGTAACTTCTCATTCGGCGACTATTTTAAGCACGAGGCCACAGCATGGGCATGGGAATTCTTTACAAAGGTTCTTGAAATGCCTCCCGAAAAGCTCTATGTTTCAATTTATGAGGACGATGACGAGGCTTTTGACATTTGGACAAAAGAAGTCGGCGTTGATCCGTCACATATGGTAAGACTCGGCAAGGAAGATAACTTCTGGGAACACGGTTCAGGTCCCTGCGGTCCGTGCTCCGAAATCTACTTTGACCGTGGCGACGAAAAGGGCTGCGGCAGACCCGACTGTCATGTAGGCTGTGAATGTGACCGTTTTGTTGAGGTTTGGAACCTTGTATTTACTCAGTTTGAGAGTGACGGCAAAGGTAACTACACTCCTCTTGAACATCCGAACATTGATACAGGTATGGGACTTGAAAGACTTGCCTGTGTTATGCAGGGTGTTGACAACCTTTTCCTCGTTGACACAATTCAGAATATTATGAAACACATCTCACAGATTACAGGTGTTGAGTACGGCAAAAATGAAAAGAGCGATGTTTCGCTCCGTGTTATCACAGACCATATCCGCAGTACAACATTTATGATCGGTGACGGTGTTCTTCCGTCAAACGAGGGCAAGGGCTATGTGCTTCGCCGTTTGCTCAGAAGGGCGGCTCGTCACGGCAGACTTCTCGGTTACAACGAGCCTTTCCTCTATAAGGTTTGCGATACGGTTATCAAGGAAAATCTCACAGCTTATCCCGAACTCAAGGAAAAGCAGGAGTTCATCACAAAGGTTATCAAGGTTGAGGAAGAAAGCTTTGCCAAGACAATTGATCAGGGCTTTAAGATGCTTAACGGCATTATGGACAGCGAAGATGTTAAGGTTCTCAGCGGTGAGGACGCATTTAAGCTTAACGATACCTACGGTTTCCCGATTGACCTTACAAAAGAAATTCTTTCGGAAAAAGGCATCAAGGTTGATGTTGAGCGTTTCCGTGAGCTCATGAAAGAGCAGAAAAAGCGTTCCCGTGACGCAAGAAAGAACGCCGGAGCAGACGCTTGGATTTCTGACACAACAGACCTTTCGGATGTTGCAAATACAGAATTCGTAGGTTACACAGACCTCAAGTCAACTTCAAAGGTTCTTGCAATCGTTAAGGACGGTGTGAGAGTTGACAGTATCGGTGAGGGCGAAAATGCTATCATTGTTCTCGACAAAACTCCGTTCTACGGAGAAGGCGGCGGTCAGGTTGGCGACACAGGTGTTATGGAGTCCGGCAGTTTTTCAGCTGATGTTGACAACACAACAAAGAATCCGTCAGGCACAATTTACCTTCACGCTTGTACAGTAAAGAGCGGCAGCATCAATGTAGGTGCAGAGGTTTCAACTGCTGTTGATGAAGAGCGCCGTGCGGATATTACAAGAAACCACACAGCGGCTCACCTTCTTCAGTCGGCTCTCCGTGAGGTTCTCGGCAACCATGTTCAGCAGGCAGGTCAGCTTGTTTCAGACGATTACTTCCGTTTTGACTTTACTCACTTTGAGGCTCTCACGGCAAAGGAACTCATTGAGGTTCAGAATCTTGTAAATAAAAAGATTCTTGAGGCAATCCCCGTTACAACACGGGAAATGCCTATTGAAGAGGCTAAAAAGCTCGGCGCAATGGCACTCTTCGGTGAAAAGTACGGCGATGTTGTCCGTGTTGTAAGCGCAGGCGACTTCTCTGTTGAATTCTGTGGCGGTACACATGTAAAGAATACCGCAAACCTCGGTCTTTTCAGAATCAGACAGGAGGGTTCGGTTGCCGCAGGTGTAAGAAGAATTGAGGCTCTCACAGGTATGGGCGTTCTCAAGTACATCAACGGTATGAGCGCTGTTATTATGGATGTTTGCTCATTACTCAAAATTGCAAATCCAAAGGCAGTTGTTGAGGGTGTTCAGAAGGCTGAACAGCTTATCAAGGAACAGCAGAGAGAAATCAACGAGCTTAATTCAAAGCTTGCCGTTGCTCAGATCGGTCAGCTTTTTGCAGGCACAACGGAGGAAAACGGTGTAAGAGTGGTAACAGGCAGAATTGACAAGGCTAATGCCGACATTCTTCGCACAATGTGTGAAAAGGCAAGAGATTTTGCCCCGAAGTGCGTATGTGTTCTTGCAACTGAAAATGACGGCAAGGTGACATTTGCCGCAGCCTGCGGTAAAGAGGCTCTTGCTCTCGGTGCAAATGCAGGCAAAATCATAAAGGCTGTTGCTCAGAAGGCCGGAGGCAACGGAGGCGGAAAGCCCGATATGGCTATGGCAGGTGCTAAACAGCCTGAGAAGATTTCAGAGGCTCTTGACAGCGTAAAAGAAACTGTTTATGCAATGTTAAAATAATCGTTTAATGTGTATTTATGGCTTACTTGCCGGTTGAATTGTGGAAAATAGCCAAACGGTTACATAAAATCTTGTGCAATTAACAAAAACGGTTTTAAATCAAAACTATTGCAGTTTTGTTATTTTTATAGTATAATAAGCAATACTAAGATATGAAAATCTATCTTGGATATTTATGAACAATTTTAGGAGGAGATTAAAAATGTTCAAGAAAATTGCAGGTCTTTTTCTTGCAGCAGCAGTAATGTGCAGTTCAGCTGCCATCACAGCTAGCGCTGCAGAAGCAGAGGATGACGCTGCTGTTGCTGCAGCAGATCAGTCAGGTGAGGTTTCAGCCGACGGTTCATCAGAGGTTTCAGCTGACGCTTCTTCAGAAGTTGAAGCAGGTAATGTTATTAAGTTTGATGTTAAGAAGTCAGGCTGGAATAATGTTAAGACAGTATTCTGTCACATTTGGAAGGCTGACGGTTCAGGCGATTGGCCGGCTTGGCAGTCAAAGAAAGAAAAATGTAAGTACGATTCTTCAACAGGTATCGCTACATATGATCTTTCAATGACAGGTAACACAATCTCTAAGTCAGACGGAAGAGTTTACTGTGTAATCTTCAGTGCTAACACAGGTATGCAGTCGTACAACGCTATCATGAGCGGCAAGTGCATCGGTGACACACTTTATTGCACAGGTAATCAGCTTGAAAACCCTGAGGATTCAGAAAAGAAGGCAAACGAAGCTAAATGGGAAAACAATTCAGACTGCGGTCCTGAAAAGAAGATTACATCAACAGGTAACATCATCGGTTCTGCTTTCCCTGAGGGCGAATCAGATGCAACATTGATGGCTACATACCTCGTTGCTTACTACAATGATGAGGCTAAGACAAGTCTTACACAGAAACTTCTTGACGAACTCAAGGTTAGCCCAACACAGGTTATGGGTGCTGTAACAGATAGGCTCAACGCTACAAACAACCCTGATAAGGATACGATTGCTCCTGCAGTTGAGAAGATTCTCGCAGGTTGCACAGATCCTACAACAGGTAAAAAGGTTGACAAGACTCAGCTCGACAACGCTAAGAAGACAGGTGCTAAGGCAGCAGGCGGCAGCTCAAGCAACGGTTCAAGTTCTTCTTCAAGCAACGGTGGCTCAAGCTCATCAGGTTCAGGTTCTTCAAGCACAGGTGCAGTTAAGTCAGGTGTTGAAACAACTATCGTTTTCGTAATGGCAGGTCTTATGGTTTCAGCAGCAGGCGTTATGTTCCTTGCAAGAAAGAAGAAAGAAGACTGATTTTAACGAATTAATCTTTGATTAAGCATTTTTCGGACACTGTCAATCGGCAGTGTCCGTTTTGCTTTTTTAACTCATGGTGCAAAAATATTCAAAAAGTTTTTAAAACATCTTGACAACGCTCGCAGTGTTTGTTAAAATATTAATGTTGCAACGGGATGTAGCGCAGTTTGGTAGCGCACACGTCTGGGGGGCGTGGAGTCGCAAGTTCAAGTCTTGTCATCCCGACCAACTAAAGCCTTTTTGTCTTTTGACAGAAAGGCTTTTTTCTTTACGATAAACCGCTTACTGCAAATAATTAACGCAAAAGGAGAAAATATGCTTAATATCGGCTCTCATCTTTCAATATCAAAAGGTTTTTACGCAATCGGCAGAGATGCACTTTCAATCGGAGCAAACACATTTCAATTTTTTACACGCAACCCTCGTGGCGGATCTGCAAGAAAAATTGATATCGAAGATGTCAATGCACTTATAAAACTTATGACGGAAAATAATTTTGCAAAAATTCTTGCCCATGCACCATACACAATGAACCTCTGTTCGGCAAAAACCGAAACCCGTGAATTTGCTCTGAACACGCTTACGGATGATTTGAAACGAATGGAATATCTCCCGAATAATCTTTACAACTTTCACCCCGGCAGT
>OHPI01001501.1_pt1 | contig 12128 bp, 7 predicted proteins | sample 1577651 | NCBI WGS metagenome assembly OHPI01 (sample SAMEA3879578, study PRJEB24766) | human gut metagenome | biome: human-associated habitat; feature: feces | place: USA | collected 1985/1987
CTACGCCGGTCTTTAGGTTAGCACTTACGCTGTCGAAATAACCTGTGTCCGCCATTGATATTCCGAATGAATTAAAATATTACATCGTTTGGAGTTGTCTTTTTATCTCATCAACTCTCTTCTTTATTCTATTTAGAGAATATTTCTCGCTCCCTCCAAATGAATAAACTGCGACAAGTTCCATCAACTCCAAATATAATGCATCTCTTAAATCAACATGGTTATCAGCCTCTAATGCCAATTGAACATTTCGTTCCCGATTAATCAAAAATAGGCCGTCGCATCGCTCTTTAATAACGGCCATATCTTTGCCTGTCGCAAATATCTTGTCTAAAGCTAATTTCGCATAATTTTCCTGATTTGCCATTTGACAAGACGCATAATATATCAGAGAGAGTATCAATTCACATGGAGTCCAAAGATTTCTATTGCCATTAAATTCTAACGACAATCCTAATGGATAAAGCTGAGTGAACTTTTCTGAATAATTATAAATATATATCCAATAAAAAAGATCCCTAAGCGTAGTCAAATCCTTTGATGAATTAAAACTCATTTTTTTTATAAGTTTCTGCTTGATTTTTTCAAGACGTTTATTGCCAGAAACATCCAGTTCAGGCATAATTATTTGAAATTCATGTTCCATCATTTTATTATTATAATTTTTACTTTATCTCCTTCATCACATTGTCTTAGAGCAGCACCTATTGACGCTCCAGCCCCTCGATTATCTCCTGGAGAAATATGTTCTATATCTGCGCCCACGCCTCCTTCTACAAACATCGCCATTGGCCATTCATCTCTATCCAAGCCTTTTTTACTTTCAGTTCCTAATAGAGATTTTTGTCGTTGACTTGGGGCTCCAGTTCTGTCAATTGTTACAACATCAGGTTTCCCCTTTTGAATTGCACGCTTAATATGACGAGTCGTTTCTGGATACTCAGCCTCCGAAATTCTTAAGATATATTTATAATCTGGATTATTTTTTACTTCTTCAAGGTAACAACCTTTCAATCCTAAAGAATCAATCCATGTATTGGTATCTTTAACATATCCATAAAGACGTATTCCCCCAGCCAATCCAATCGGATCTTGCGAGACATACATGCCCATCTTCGGCGAGTAGTACCTGAATCTGTTATATGCCAGTCCTGTCTCACAGTCATAATACTGTCCCTGGAACAGGAACGGTACCATTCCCTTGTTGCCTGTCTCCTCGATGACGTTCCCGTCCATGTCGAGCACCCGGTTCCACACCTCGTTGCCCTCGGCATCGTATGCCTCCGTCGGCGTTCCGAGTTGGTCTGTCAGTATCGAGTAGGACCTGCCTTCCTTTATCATTGCCATCGGTACGAACGACTCCTCGTCGAAGAGCCATACCGTCATGTCACGGCGTTCCGTGTCCGTGTTCCACCTGTCCTCCATGACGGAGTATTCCCTGCGCTGCTTCCACTGGTGCAGCGGCACGTTGCCGTTCCACACCCACCGCGTCACAGTCGTGCCGAAGCTCTTGGAGAGCCTGCGTCCGAGCGCGTCGTATGTGAACTCCACCTCCCTCTTGTCGGGCCGCACCACCTTTGCCAGGGAGCCGTCGGCGTTCCACCGGTATCTCCAGCGGTCCTTCTTGCCGTCAAGCCACTTTCCCGTGCCGAGGTAGCGTTCCGTCAGGTTGCCGTCAGCATCGTACTCGCAGTGCCATTCACCGTCCTGCTCCAGCCGTCCGCCACTGAGGTAGCGGCGCAGCTTCATGTCCGGGTCGGGATACAGGTTCCCCACCGGGTCGCTCTTTCTCCACTGCTCCCTGCCGTCGGGGTATTCCGCCCTGTCGAGCTGCCCCGTCGGGGTGTAGGAGTAGCGGGTCTCGCCACGCCTGCTGTCCTCCACGGACAACAGCCTGTCGGCGACTCCCCAGCGGTAGCGGCGCATATGCCGTGTGCGCGAGTCCTTGCGTGTGCGGGTATCCACCAGACGGCCTATGTCGTCGTAGGCGAACGAGCGGACGACGCCTCCCGGAAGGATGCGCTCCACCTCGAAGCCCAGCGTGTCGTGGCGGTGTGAGGATTCCCACGAGCCTGCGCCGTCGGCGTCGCCGCCGCCGGTGGCCGTGAACCCCTCAAGCTCCCCGTAACCGTTGCGGGTGTAGCGCAGCGAGGCCCCCGTCGTGCTGTCGAGCGTGAGTATCCTGCCGGTATGGTCGTAGGTGCGGAGTATGGTGTTGCCGTCAGCCGTCTCCCGGACGGGAAGTCCCAGGGAGTTGTACGCGAACTCCACCGTGCTTTCCCCCCTCGATGCCTGCACCAGCCTGCCGGACAGCCCGTAGGCGTAGGTCTGGTCGGGGTCGCCAGCCGTAGGGTATGAGACGCGCGTCACGCGCGAGCAGGCGTCATAGCCGTATTCCCTTTCCGTCCCCGATGGCAGCGTCTCCCTGACGACACGTCCGCCCCTGTCACGCAGGTAATGACGGACGGCCCCGTCGAAGCCTTTCTCTGCGGTGACATTCCCCACAGCGTCGAGGGTGAACTCGTAGCTCTGGAGCTTCTCGTTTGTCACACGGCGCAGGCGTTCCTCCCGGTCATAGCGGAAGTTCACCACGCCCCGGTGGTCGCGACGCCTTGTCAGCTTCCACATGCCGGAGTAGCCGTACTCCACGTGCTGGACGTTGTCACGGTATTCGGTGAGGTTGTCTATCCCGTCGTAGGACAGGCGTATGTCGTTGCCGTCGAAGTCGAGCACGTGCACCACGCGGCCCACAGGGTCGTATTCCCTTTTCTGCACCGCACCCTTGGGGTTGGTGACGCTCACGCACCTGCCCAGCAGGTCGTAGCCGTACAGCGAGGTGTTCCCCCGGCTGTCGGATGCCTCCGTGAGGTTGCGGAAACGGTCATAGGCGAGCTTCGTCACTACGCCGTAGGGGTCTTTCACCGATGCCACCGCACCGTCGCGGTAGGTCATCCTCGTGACGGCACCTTCGGGGTTGGTGCGGCTCACCAGATTGCCGGAGCGGTCATAGCCGAACTCCCACGTGCCGCCATCCGGCGTGGTAACGGATACGGGACGGTTGCGCAGCCCCCCCTTGCCGGGGTACACGGCGGACACGCTGCCGCCGCACGGGTCGGAGCTGTCGGTGCAGTTCCCCCAGCGGTCATATTTGTACAGGGTGCTGTTACCGAGCGGGTCTGTCTGTGCGAGGAGCTGGCGGCTGTCGTCGTAACGCCACAGGTGTTCCCCGCCGTTGGCATCGACCTTCTTCCACACAAGGCCGCCACGGTGGTGGTACACCGTCAGCCCGCCATGGCTGTCGAGCACCTCGGTCACTCCCTCTCGGAACGTGAGCTTATGGTCGTATATGCCGCCGTCGCCCCACGTGTGTACGCAGCGCGAACCCACGCCCGTACCGTCGTACTCGAAGTACCACGCAAGGCCGTTGCGCCATGTCTCCTTCACGATGAGCCTTCCGGCATACTCGTATGTCATCACATCGCCCGCAGCGTTGCGCTGGAGGGTCATGTTGCCGTCGGCGTCGTACTCGTAGGAGGCGAGGGTAATCTCTTTCTCCGGATCTTCCGGATGCGGGCCGCATATCTCAAGGATGCGTCCGTTCCTCGTGTCGTGCTCCACCCTCAGACGGCGGCCCGCACTGTCTGTAATGGAGTGCAGCAACCCCTCTTTCGTGTACTCGAAGCGGATGCCGAGACCGTTGCAGTCGGTCACGCTCTCAAGCAGGCGCACGGAATCGTACTCCTTGCGCGTGAAGCGGTAGTAGAGGTCCTCGGCCATGTCCCACACGCAGTAGCAGCCGTCCTGTTCCAGACGGGCCTCCTTGCGCTCGGAGAGGATGAACGAGGGTTCCTCCGCTGTCGGCAGCGGGAAGGCCACCGGGATGCCGTCACTCATGCGGAGCGTCAGGGTACCTTCTTCCGTGTCCGCGACGACGCCCATGTCGTAGGCGTGGTGCCACCCGTTGCCCAGAGGCCCCCGGTAGTCGCTGCGGCTGTACCAGGTGCGCTCCCATGACAGAGGCACCGGGCCGTCGAGCCAGAAGTCCTCCTCGTCGGTGAAGAACGTGCCGCCGGCCACGTCCACGGGGTGGCCCGTGACCGTACAGATGGCCTTGTGGAGCATGTTCTTGAGGGATTCGCTCTTTATCGTCTTGTTGACCTTGCTGTGCAGCTTGTCCGCCAGCTTCTTGGTCTTTTTCTTGTAGAAACGCCCGAACGCCCCCGTGCACTTGCGGGCGAGTGCCGCCATGGGGTTGAGAGGGACGGGAACCGGGCTGGTGAGTATCTGCCTGGCGGGAGGTATCGGGTTGATGACACCCGTGGGCAGGAACATGCCCGGAACCTTGTGCACGCTCGGTATGCCCACGTCGTTGCAGTCGAGGTGCAGGTGCGCGCCGCCGCCCGAAAAGGGCATCCCGTCGGCGAGCACCGTCAGGCTGCCCATGAAGGCGTGGCCGTTGTTCTTGGGTATCGCCGCTGAAGGGGCCGCCCAGCCTGCGCCCATGGGGATGTGCGGGATGCTCCGTGTGGGTGTGGATGCAACCGCGCGCGGGATGAAGCCGCCTATCTTGACGGTGGCACCCAGCATCCCGACAGCCATCGTCAGCACGGTGTGGCCCACCTCGGCGAGCTTCGCACTGTCGGCGTCGCCCGTCTGTTCCGCTGTCGGAGGCGGGGGGATGAATGAAGAGACCGCCGCCGCGATGAAGTCCTGCGGACGAAGGAGAACCCCGACATAAGGGTGAGGCATGGGCACGACGGGGGAAGGTGGTATCGTCACGAGGTGGATGTCCACGCCGATGACCGGGTCGAGCTGCTTGGAGATGGGCAGGCAGGCCATGCCCTTCATGCCCATGGCACCCAGCACGGGGAGCATCGCGGCCTCGCTCAGGCCGTCGGCAAGGCCGCCGATGGCGGCTGCCGCCTTGACGCCCGTGTCGAGGGCATTGACGGACGGTGACACACCGGCCTCGGAGTTCGCCTTGACGCCTTCCGAGATACCCTTGACCTGCGCGCCTACGCCGGTCTTTAGGTTAGCACTTACGCTGTCGAAATAACCTGTGTCCGCCATAACTGTCAGTCTTTATCGTTATTTAACTCGAAAATACAAATAGGCAGATGCAACAATGGCAATCACAATGATTACACCGAGCCAAAATCGGAATCCGGTTGGACCCAATAAGTCAAGAAAGAAGTTTCCTCCCCAGCTTCCGGGTCTGGCGTATGTCCATTTCCAGTCGAATATCAGTCCGACAAGCCAAACCAATAGCAGAAAGATTACTACTAAGTACCCCACTTTGGGGTTCGCATAGGCATATTCGGTTGCATCAGTGAACAGCCCTTCAAGATTTCGCAATATGTTGTTCAGCCATTCCATTGTATTTTCCTAAATTTCTTTTATACTCATACAAATAATTCTCCCAGTCATCTCCTAACACTTTGGTCAGAACTTCATTTATTTCATCGTCACTGACCAGCTTGGAGCGTGCCGAACTGTTTAACAGGCTTAATAGCAGGAGAGGATAAGAAGAGTTCTTTATCAGGTCTATGGAAAGTTTGTCTGAAAGTCTGAAACCTTCCACATAACATTCCGCAGCTAACGATTTCTCATAATTATTTTCCCGGCACCAGCCACACAGTCTCAATGCTTCACTTTGCATTAGGTAATCGTTGCATCTGGAGTATGCTTCAGCACCGCGATAGTACGTTTCTGCCGCTTCTTTCCAAAGCGACTCTCGTACATAGATGGAGGCCTTTCCCAATAAGGTGTTTCCGAGTAATCGGCAGGCCAAAGAGGGGTCTAATTTTTCTTCCCCGATTTCAGCGGCTTCCACGGCTTTGTCGGCAAAGTACATGGCTGTCTTATAGTCCTTATGGGAAATCTGGTCGGTATATAGAATTGTATATACGGTTACAAATTGGCTAATCCAGTTAATGTCTTTCTTCACATTTGCGAGGGCAATGTCGAGGCATTTCTTCGCAAATTCCTCTGTTTGCGCTGCGTTCCCTTTTTTCACACTGTTCATCAGTTTGATTAATGCCAGCCTGAAATTCGAGGCTGCCGGGTCGTTCTTATCCTCATTGGCCGCTTGTTCCGCGAGTTGCTCCATTGCTCCGTCCAAATCTATTGGCGGATAAATAGACACCGCGTCATTGGAATGTTTGGCCATTAGTTTGCCAAACTGTTCGTGGTCTTTTATGTCGGATATACCCCATACCATTTGCTTGTGGAATGGCAGGGCAAGAGCCTTTTCAAACCATTCACGACATCCGTCATAGTCGTATGTGTTCTTTAGGTTAAAGACAAAACTGCATTTCATATCAGTCCCTTTTACAAGGGATTCTGTCAGCTTGTTGAAGTTGGCAACTGCGACGGAGGCATCGTTTTCCGCTACTTCCGGTTTATAATCAGCTATCCAATCAACACGTTCAAAGACAATTTCTTCGGGTTTCTTTGAATTGTTCCAATATTCTACCTGTTGTGCAATATACCCTACAACATCTTTTGAGAAATCGGTTCTGGAACTGAACGGAAGTTCTATGACGAACACCATATCTTCCTCTTCGCTATCAAGGGCAAGCATATAGTCATAGAAAGCATCAAGCATACTTTCGTCTTCCGGATTGATGACGATACGGATCAACTTAACCGGTTTCCTGACTGCATCTTCCCATTGGTAGAGCATCTTATCTGCTATTTGTTGTATGGCATTGCTCATATGCTGTTAATTCAATTTGACAATTGTTCCGGCTACGGCTGTGGTTCCGGAAGAATCTATCGTAGCCTTTGTTGTACCGCTGACTGTAGCACTGCTACTGCCGGATGCTGTAAAATCTGTACTGGAGATATTATAATTACTGCTTGCTGTACAATCAATATTTTCTGCTGACTGCGCAATATTGGCACCGGCGGACTCTGTTATGTCCTTTTCCGCATTAGATGATATATTGCCTTCGCTATCAATCATTATTCTGTTTTCTCCAACACACAAGGTGATGCTTTTAGAGGCAGATATTGTGATATTTCCTTCTCCGTCTGCCGTATAGCTGTTGCCTTCCTTGTCTTTCATCATAACGCTTCCTTTTTCATCATCAAGCGTTATGGTACAACCGCTGCGGGTAGTCAGGCTTTTTGTTTTGTTTGAACTGCCGCCACCGGTACCTGACTTTCCATGGAATAAGCTGCCAAGCACAAACGGACGGTTCGGGTCATCATATCTGAATGCCACCATGACTTGGTCTCCCTTTTCGGGTATGAATACAAATCCTCTGTTTGTGGCCACCTTGTCGCTTGTGCCTGCGTCAGGAGTGAGTACCCGTATCCACGAGGTTTGCATCGGACCAGTCTGCCAGTTCATCTTGACTTGGACACGGCCTAACTTTTTCGGGTCCTCGTTGCTGACAACCACGGCCTGCTGTGTATGCGCAACAGGCAAAGGCACATCCGGTCATGGAAGGGTGGGAATAGAGGACGGAAGTGCGGTGAAATAGTTCTGGTAGCTGTCACCCATACCGGCTACGTGGGTTATTTCCGTAATGATATAGGTGCCGATACTGTTCTTGACGAATATTTTGATTCCGGAATGAATAGCGGTGTGGACATCTATGATACTGCCCACCGTGAGGGTATAGCAGTCGCTCTCTCCGGTGACAAAACAGGATGCGGCGGTGTCGCCTTGCTGCTTGCGCTGGAAGTAGGCGTCAAGCTCACCCTTGTTGGTGATGCGTGGTTCCGAACGTTGTACGGCGGGAGCGGTAAACAGTGCCAATGACGAGTCAAAGGCCGCTTGTCCCAATGTGTTCTGTCCGGCTGCGGCATCAGGGGACTGGCCGTTATAGGTCTGGTCGTTCACCGAATGGTAAGAACTTCCCTTTATTGGTCGGGCAAGTGCCTGCGAGCAGACATCGAGCACGGATAGTTCCTCGCCGTATATCAGCTTGGTCGTTGAGCCGGGCTGTGGCTTCCCGAAAACAAGGTTCTGTCCATCGTAATAGAGCCATTCCTGATATTGGCGGGCAAGCCGTTGTATGAATCCGAAGTTGGTTTCCTCGTACTGGCATTCGTATTCCAGCTTCGATTTCGTTTCCGGATTGACAAGAGCTTGCACTCCTGCCTTATCTGTAAGTTCCTTAACGATGTCAGACAAGGACTTGTTGCACCATGAGGCACAAGTCTGGTCCGACTCCAGTAGGAATGTTGACGAATATCCCGTCACTTTTATATTTCCGTGTGTCCCACCGGCACGATGAAGTCCTACCATGGTGGCGATGCCGATGAAAATAGTGCCGCCGAAGTCCATGATTACTTTTTTCCCAATCCAGTCCTTTGACACATTCGGTATTTCCACACCATAAATTTCTACGGCCTGGATATCCAGCGTTATCTCAAAATAGTGGTGCTCATTAATGCTCTGTTTGAGCATCAGTTTTACAAACGACGGCATGGGGATGCCGGCTATTTCCAATGTGACTTTTTTTTGTTCCAGCATGGCGGCATTATATTTGACGGTTTATATCCAAATTGCCAAAGCCGCCCGGCGGAAGTCCGTCGGACGGCCTGACAAATGTTTTGATTTTAGGATTTACCTATGTACGCCGATTTATTTCTTCGGCCAACGGTTGTCAAGAGCTGCGCTGCCGACAGTGATTTCTTCAGCGGAGAACGTGATGGTGATTGTCATAGGCACATCGTTGTTCGCGTCAAGAGTCTCCGAGTAGTGAACGATATATGCGTTCTTGAACTGGATTTCCTTCATCTTGGCGTCCTCCTCCGTTTTCTTATAGATAATCTTACCTTCTACGGGTTTGAAAGCGCTGTTCAGCATTGCCTCGATAACAGAAGTGTCTTCTGTTGATTCGATAGTTACTTTTACTCTACCGCCCAATACGCTTGAAGAGGGCATACCTTTAGAGTCCGTGTTACGACTGAACTCATAGTTTGAATAAAGGACGTCAAATTCCTTGTTGTTAAGTTCTAATGATGCTCTAAATGCCATAATTCGTTGGATTTAATGAGTTAAACTTAATTTTTACTGCGGTCTCTCCGTCCTTGCGCCCTAACCGGTATAGATGCAAAAAAGAGAAAACCTCAAAAACGATTTTTTGAAATTTCCTCTCAGCCTCCGGATGACTCAGTTTTATTGTGGGAAAAAGAGAAGAAAATAAAACATCATCTTTGATGTGAGCAAATATAAGTGCTTATCTTCATTTCTCCAAATTTTTTAGTGCGTTTTTTTGCTGTTGTTTTCATTTTAACACGTTTTAAACAAATATTCGTGTATAAAGCCACTGTCCTATATACTTAGGAATCCACCCCGTTGATGATGTATCGCTATTAAATTGATTCCCAGTATTGTAATGACACTTTTAGAAGATGTCTCATAAGGGGGCGGACGAACCCGTCGGAACGAAAACTGCTGCCGTAATACAAAAAAAACGGTATCCACCGCATGAAAGTGGCAGATACCGTTGGTAGATTGACTATGTAGTCTGAATCTTTGCGTATATCCTAATTCTTGCGCCCATATCGGCAGATAAGCAATGAACTTAATACCAGGAGTGCAAGGGCAATCATCCATGTGTATATCTTCCGTTCCTTTTCCAAATGTTCGATGTCCGCCGCTTGTTGTTTGGAGCAAGTTGTCAGTATATTAATCTGGGATTGTTGTGCCTTGCAGATATCCATAAGTTCAGCATTAATCCGTTGCTGTGTTTCCAGCGAAGTTTGGATGTTCTTGAAGTTACGGTTGGTCGTATATGCGTCGCGGATATATCCGGGTGTGCTTACCTGTAACGACGGAACCTGTATGCTGTCCGGAAGGTATGTCAGTTCTGCATTATTGCGCCGCTCTGTTGCGAAGCTGTTGAACAGGAGTATGCCGACGAGTGTACCGCTAATCAGAAAGGCTATTAACGCTATGATGGCAAATATTGTGTTTGACGGTTTCGCAACAGGTTGTTGGTACTCTCGTTCAAGCCATGGATGATGGTTCATCGTGTGAGGTGGTATGGATGTTCCATACTCCACAGTCCGGACTTCGGCATTTTCTTCGGTCTCTTTTTTCTCAAGGGCCTTGCGTCTTGATATATCCATAAATTCGCGCTTGGCAATCTGGTATTTATCTGCTTGATAAATGACAAGGTCGTTTTTTACCAGCCAGTCAAGAACGTCCTTGACACTCCGTTCTGATACCTTGAGGTTGCTGATGCTCCAAAATATCTCTGCACAAGATACCCATATTGGTTTCTGGAGGCACTTCTGATACAAGATTTCAAGTATCTCTGCCTGTAGTTGTTCTCTTGTTGGTTCCATTTATTTACAGTATTAATTGTTTCGGAATAAAATAATATTTCTTGCCGGCTATGAATACGGGCCTGAAAAGGTTGCGTTGATACATATCTTCCAGTCTTTTCATCTTTGAAATCAGGGCTGTATAGCCACTGTTAAAGTCCGTTAGCTCAACCTTTCTTTTCTTCAGCTTCTTCACCTTTGTTGAATTTAAAAGGCTGTCATTGGCCATGACTCCCGTTTTATAATAGAAGATTTGAGCCAGATATGGATTTCTGGGCAATACTTTTCGATAGAAACTTCTGTTTATGCTTTTCTTTTGCCGCTTGAATTGCTTGCGAAGCACTCTTAGCTCCTTTTTCCCTATGCTATCTGAAAACTCCGGGAGCAGTCCCCTGTAGCTTTGCAGCAGTCCCATCACTTCCCTGTCATCGAGTAGATATCCATATTCGTACCCGTCCATTATACTGTCCGCTACGGAGACCTTTATATAGTAGGTGTCATTCACGCTGTTTCTATCTATATCGTCAAGGCTCGTGCTGTCAGGATTTTCCGTATGATAGAATATATGCGTCAATTCGGATGTGGGACGGCTTCTTAGGACACCTATATTTCGCTCATAATCTTTAAGCGAGTGCAACAGTAGGCTGTCCGTCTCGAAAGATTGCCGTAACACGGAATCCAAGGCTGTTTCCAAAGCGTTGCTTTCCAGCCTGTTTCGACCTTTTGGAAATAAGATTCCTCCTACTGTAAGGCTGTTGTATGGGGCATCATATAGGTATAAGTTGGCATCCGTAGCTTCTATGTTCTTGAACAGTTCCGTCTTTACCAGTCTGTTGTCTGCGATATAATTGGATATATGGTCTATGTATTTCGTAGAATGGCTGTCCAGAATGGATTTGGCCTGCAATAGGAAGTCCTGATACGCAGTACCTGACGCTCTGTCTATCTGGGCAAACAGAAGCCTTGCCGGTTGGGTTGCCAGCCACGAGAGTTGTTGCTCGTGCAAGGATAAAGTTTGCTTTGACCCTAAAATGATGAATACATTGTTGCTGAAACGGCTTTCGTTATCATAGCAGGAGATTTGTTTGATAGCCCCGCCAAAACCGTAAAACGATGATTGTTCCTCTTGCTCGTTCTTTCGCTTGGAAGAAATGGATTGTTTGATATAGTCGAGCCAGGCTGAAAAGTCCTTGGTGGGGGCCAAATGTCTGTTTTCTCCGTTGAAGGATATGCAAGTTGCCGAAAATGTGTAGTCATATCCGGGCTTCATTTTCAGCTTTAGGTTCTGTAGCACATTGATATATGGGGATAGATAAGGTAGGTCGGCATCATTGAACAGCACATGTATGTTCACGCTTTTGTTTTCCGCTTCCATCTTTCGGACATCGGAAACCATGATGTCTCCGCCTTTGATATTGATGATTTTATTCCAGTTCTTGTCCCAGACGGATAGAGGATAGTTCAGCCGGATCTTCCCGTCCGTTATAGGCCCTGCCGGGTTTCCATCCAAGTTGAACAATATCGTACCTTGAATATTCGCATTATGTAGTGCCAACGTATCGGGATACATCAGGTTGACGGCACATAACAAAGAATCACGGTATCGTGAATAATCAACATGATACACTTCATTCTGGCCGACTTCTGCAAGAAGGTCAGCGGGAATCCATCCTAAGAAGCGTTTGGTACTGTCTGATAATGCGGGAGCATTGGAAATCAATGCGGATTTGCCGCTCTTGTCCAACTTGTATAGGTAAACAACCTCTCCGCTGACAACTACCGCATCCGTTGTTGTTTTCAGAAACGGCTCTCCGTATATTTTCAGGGTATCTCCATTG
>OHPI01001510.1_pt1 | contig 12023 bp, 8 predicted proteins | sample 1577651 | NCBI WGS metagenome assembly OHPI01 (sample SAMEA3879578, study PRJEB24766) | human gut metagenome | biome: human-associated habitat; feature: feces | place: USA | collected 1985/1987
TTTTTGGAACGGAAGTATTATGCATCTTCTGGATTCATCGGCAGATTTTCAAGTCCGTTTGCTACTTTATCCTCAATCGTTATTTTGGAAAGTCGCTGTTTCGTTGGATACGACTTATTTCAATTATATGCGCGAATTCCCTTATTTTGAACATGGAAAAGATGGACATGCGGAAAGTTGGAAGTCAGTTAATTTATGGATGGATATGGCAGAAATGTTATTTTCCGGAAAATCGGGCCCTTTTGTCGAGAGATTGTCTGAGAATTATCTGCAAAGTATGCTGATGTGGATTTTCTCATCTATTCCGGGACAGTATATTTCTGCCACAGAATCTTATACCAGAAAGCAAATGCTTTTCCATCGTTTTATGCATTTGGTACATGAATATGCACTCAAAGAGCATCAAGTCTCTTTTTATGCGGAAAAGCTTTGTATATCGCCCCGTTATTTATGTGCGATCACGGCTACGTATTCGCAAGGGAAAACTCCCAAACAATTAATTGACGAGCAGTTGTCTGCCGAAGTAATGGTGCAGTTAAATAACCTGGATTTATCGTTGTCTGAAATAGCCAGTATATGCAGTTTCCCTGATTCTTCCTATTTAAGCCGCTTTTTCAAGAAAATAATGGGCATATCGCCCAATGAATACCGGCTGAAAAGAATTTCCGGAAGTGAACTTTGAGCAGACATTTGTATTTATGAAAAGTAAAGAATTGTTTTATTCTCTCGATTATTATTTCTATTTTTGCAAGTCATTAAGGCGTGAGTTATTGTTTTTAGGTATATAAGGTAACTCATTCAGGAAAGAGAATATAGAAAAACTTAAATAACGATGAACATATCTTACAACTGGCTGAAAGAATATCTTGATTTCGATTTACAGCCTGAAGAAGTAGCAGATGCCCTGACTTCCATTGGTCTGGAAACGGGCGGTATTGAAGAAGTGCAGACCATCAAAGGTGGCTTGGAAGGACTGGTAATCGGCGAAGTACTTACCTGTGAGGCTCATCCCAATTCAGATCATTTACATGTGACAACAGTTAATGTTGGTAGCGGTGAACCGTTACAGATCGTTTGTGGTGCGCCGAATGTTGCTGCCGGTCAGAAAGTCGTAGTAGCCGTTAATGGAACCAAGTTATACGATGGTGATAAGGAATTTACCATTAAGCGGTCTAAACTGCGTGGTGTAGAGTCGAATGGTATGATCTGTGCAGAAGACGAAATAGGCGTTGGTACCGATCATTCGGGCATTATTGTATTGCCGGCTGATGCCGTTGTAGGAACTCCTGCTAAAGAATACTATAATATAAAGAGCGATTATGTATTGGAAGTGGACATTACACCGAACCGTGTGGATGCTACTTCTCATTTCGGTGTTGCTCGTGACTTGGCTGCTTATCTGAAGCAAAACGGAAAGCCGTCTGTATTGAAACGTCCTTCTGTGGATGCTTTCCAGATTGACGACCAAACTCCGGCCATTCAGGTAGAAGTAGTGAATACAGAAGCTTGCTTGCGTTATTCAGGTGTAACGATAAAAGGTGTGACCGTCAAAGAAAGTCCGGAATGGTTGCAAAACAAACTGCGTACAATTGGTCTGCGTCCAATCAATAACGTAGTGGATATAACGAATTATATCTTGCATGGTATGGGACAACCGTTGCATTCATTTGATGCAGGTAAAATAAAAGGTGGTAAAGTTATCGTTAAGTCTGCCGAAGAAGGACAGAAGTTCGTTACCCTTGATGGTGTAGAACGTACTTTGACAGCTCGCGATCTGATGATTTGTAACGCCGAAGAGCCTATGTGTATTGCCGGTGTATTCGGCGGTTTGGAATCAGGTGTTACTGAGAATACAACAGATGTATTCTTGGAATCAGCTACTTTCCATCCTACATGGATTCGTAAGAGTGCACGCCGTTTCGGTTTGAATACTGATGCTTCTTTCCGTTATGAACGTGGTTTGGATCCGAATGTAACAGTTTATATCTTGAAATATGCGGCTTTGCTGGTAAAAGAACTGGCTGGCGGAACCATTACAGGCGATATTCAGGATATTTATCCGACAGTATTTAATCCGTATCAGGTAAATATTACTTATGATAAGATCAATTCTCTGACAGGAAAGGTTATTCCGGTAGAAACTGTGAAGAGTATTCTGGAAAGCCTGGAAATGAAGATTACGAATGAAACTGCTGAAGGTTTAAGTTTGGAAGTTCCGGTTTATCGTATCGATGTTCAGCGTGATGTGGATGTTATCGAAGATATTCTGCGTATTTATGGTTATAATAACATCGAGTTTAGCGATCATGTCAAATCAAATCTGAGCTATCAGACACCGACTGATCATAGCTATAAGATGCAGAACCTGATTTCTGAGCAATTGTGTGGTTGTGGTTTCAATGAAATCCTGAATAACTCATTGACTCGTTCGGCTTATTATGATAAGTTGACTACGTATCCGACTGATCATTGTGTGATGCTGATGAATCCGTTGAGTGCGGACTTGAACTGTATGCGTCAGACATTGTTGTTCGGTGGTTTGGAAAGCGTAGAACACAATATGAAGCGTAAGAATGGAAATATCCGCTTCTTTGAGTTCGGTAACTGTTACGATTATAATAAGGAAAACAAGAAAGAAGATCAGGCTTTGGGTGAATTCAGTGAAGATTACCGCTTGGCTTTGTGGTTGTGTGGTAACCGTGTTGAAAACAACTGGGCTCATCCGAACGAGAAGTCGTCTGTATACGAACTGAAAGCTTACGTAGAAAATATTCTGGTTCGCTTGGGTGTGAACCTGAAGAAGGTGATCTTCGGTAATCTGACAAATGATATTTATGACGCTGCTTTGAGTATCACGACGCAATCCGGCAAGCAACTGGGAACAATGGGTATCGTTAGCCATAAGATTTGTAAGGCTATGGATATAGATACAGAAGTTTACTTTGCCGAATTCTCTTGGAACGCGTTGATGAAGGAAACGAAGAAGAACAAAGTAACTTATACGGATTTGTCGAAGTTCCCGGCTGTTAAGCGTGATTTGGCTTTGCTGTTGGATAAGGCTGTTCAGTTTGCCGAAATCCAGAAGATTGCACAGGAAAGCGAACGTAAGCTGTTGAAGGATGTGACTTTGTTTGATGTTTATGAAGGAAAGAATCTGCCGACAGGCAAGAAATCGTATGCGGTTAGCTTCTATTTGCAGGATGAAACAAAGACATTGAACGATAAGCAGATTGATGCCATCATGAAGAAGATCCAGACTAACCTGGAACAGAAGCTGGGTGCACAGCTGCGATAATGGGATGAAATAAGGACTATATTAAAAATAATAATAAAACAATAACATAGTATGGGAAGAGCGTTTGAGTTCCGTAAAGCAAGAAAGTTTAAACGTTGGGGCAATATGGCCCGTGTATTTACAAAACTGGGTAAGGAAATCACCATTTGTGCTAAACAAGGTGGTCCGGAACCAGAAAACAATCCGCGTTTGCGTGTCTTGATGCAGACAGCCAAGAAGGAAAACATGCCGAAGGAAAACGTGGAAAGAGCTATCAAGCGTGCTGTATCAAAAGACTTCACTGATTATAAGGAAATGAATTACGAAGGTTACGGTCCTTTTGGTATTGCCATCTTCGTAGAAACAGCTACAGATAATACAACACGTACGGTAGCCAATGTACGTAGTTACTTCAACAAATGTGGCGGTTCGTTAGGTACAACAGGTAGCTTGGAATTCTTGTTTACTCACAAGTGTGTATTCCATATCGTGAAACCGGAAAATGTTTCTTTGGATGATTTGGAACTGGAATTGATCGACTTTGGTGTAGATGAACTGGATGTAGACGACGAAAGCAACGAAGTTGTTCTGTACGGTGAATTTGCTCAGAATGCAGCTATCCAGAAGTATTTGGAAGAAAACGGATATGAAATCACAAGTAGTGAGTTCGTTCGTATTCCGAATGATTTGAAGGAAGTAACTCCGGAACAGCGTGAAACAATCGAAAAGCTGATCGAAAAGCTGGAAGAAGACGACGATGTTCAGAATGTTTTCCATAACATGAAGGAAGACGACAGCGAGGAAGAATAATCTTTCCCGTTGATTAAGTATACGAAAGCCAGAGGTGAACGTTCATCTCTGGTTTTTTTTGTGTCTTTGTTAAAAGATGATGGTTGTTTCTTATCGAGTCAATCCAGTCAATGAATAGGAGCAATAAGAGTCAATCCTTTTTATTTATAAAGAGATTTTAAGTCAACTAAATCCATTAAATGAGAGGGCTAAATCTGATTTATAAGAGATTTTTACCGTTTCACCCGGGTGATTCGATCGTTTCACCTAGGTGGGACGATCGTACCACAAGGGTGAAACGATCATTCCACCTAGGTGGAACGATCAAAAATAAACGACATTTGGATATCTTTTTGCTGAGGATCATAAAAATACCCCGCCAGAAGTCTGTTGTTTAACTTGAGGCGGGGCATTTTATGGATGTGAAAAGCCCAATGCTTTTAGATATGTTTCTTCAGGGTAAACAGGAAGCTGATGCCTTTTCCCTTTTGGCTCTTGGCCGAAATCTGTCCTTTGTGGAAAAGGACGGCATTCTTTACGATCGAAAGGCCTAATCCGGTTCCTCCCAGTTTGCGACTACGGCCCTTATCAACCCGGTAGAAACGCTCGAAGATACGGTTGATATGTTCTTCTTCTACTCCGATACCGTTGTCCGAGAAGTTGAAATAATAGAATTTCTCGTCTTCTTTATAGCAAGTCAGGTTGATGGTAATGTTTTCTCCTGCGTAAGCGATGGAGTTGTCGAACAGATTCCGGAAGATGGAGTAAAGCAAAGAATGATTTCCGTGAATGATTGCGTTTGGCGGCAAGCAGATTTGGGTGGAAATATGTTTCTCTTCCATCTTTTGGGCACATTCATGCTCTATTTCCTGTACCAGCTGATTGATATTAATGTCGGTCAGATCAAACATGGATCCGGCTTCATCCATCCGGTTCAAAACAGAAATATCCTGCAACAGTACCGTCAGTCGTGTACTTTGTGAGTAACAACGTTCGATAAAGAATTTCTGTTTGTCTGCCGGCAGATCCGGATTGTTGATAATCGTTTCCAAGTATCCTTGAATACTGCTGACCGGAGTCTTCAGTTCGTGGGCGATATTCTGCGTCAGTTGTCTTTTCATCCGGCTTTCTTCTTCCTGGCGGGAAATATCGTTGATCGAGATTTCGTAACTGTTGTTGAGGAACATCATACATTCAACCAGGAAAATCTTACCGCCTTTATCGATGGTGATAGTCTCACGTAAGACACGTTTATGGGCCGATCCTTTATGTTCTTCCAGGAAGTTCCGGATAGGAGCAAGCTCTTCCAGATCCAAAACTTCTTCGGCTGCGTGGATTGGCGTGTCGGAAATCAGATTGGCAAACTGGATATAAAGGATGTTCGACAGGATTTCCTGTCCGTCGTCGGTAAACATCGCAAAGCCTTCCCGTGAATACTGGAAATGTTTGATGATCTTTTCCCGTTCGACCGCCAAATCGTTTTTCGCTTTTTGCTGTTTATGATATAGGGTAATGATCTGTTTCGAGATATCACCCAGTTCGTCGTTGGGGAAGATATAATCCTCGTCATCTTGTTTGACATCCCGGATGTTTCGGGCAAAGTCTCTTAATTTGGAGATTGTTTGTCCGATACTCAAGGTAAATTTAGACAACACGAAGAGGAAAATCACGACCATCAACCCCATAAAATAGATAAAATCCTTGTTGATGGCCAATACACCTTTCACATACGGATCGTATGGTATTGCCGTCCGATAGACATAATTGTTGATATTGGAAGCGGAGTAGAAGTAACGCTTTCCGGTAGTCCGCGATTTTCGGATGGAAAAACTCTTTTTAGTCAGTCGTGCGTTATGTACTTCGCTTCGGTCGTTATGATTCTCAAAGATATCATTTCCGCTGTTGTCAAATAATACGTCTCCCTCCGGATTGATAACCGTTACGCGGATATCTTTCTGCGGAATTTCATTGAGAAACGTCTGGATGATACTATCAATCCGATGTGTTTTCTCATGCTGGATGCGATAATGAATCTGATGATTGTATGTCTTTAAGACAGTATCCAGCTTTTCTTGGGCAAATTCGGTTTCCCGTTGGTATTGAAAGATCAACACACATCCGGTGAATCCGAGAAAAATAAAGAAGATAGACCAAAACAATCGTTGGCTGAACGGTATCCGGTTGTTCGTAATTATTTTTTCTGTTTTATTTTCCATTCAACATTCCTTTCGTATAGTTCTTTCCAGGATACGGCATTCAACCTTCAAAACAGTATCCGAAGCCGAGGCGCGTCACAATGTTCTTTCCGTATTCTCCGATTTTCTTGCGCAGACGAGTGATATTGACATCGATCGTTCGGTCGAGTACATATACTTCATCTTTCCATACGCGCGACAATATTTCTTCGCGAGAGAAAACATGGTTGATATTCTCAAGCAGGAGTTTCAGAATCTCAAACTCCTTTTTGGTCAGTGCCACTTCTTCTCCGTTGATCGAAGCTTTGATACGCTGGGTATCCAATTTCAGTGTATTATACGTCAGGATATTTTCATTGACAGGCTTCTTTTCTTCCATGCTTCTTCTTAATACAGCCTTGACACGAGCCTGTACCTGCTTGATCGAAAAAGGTTTGGAAATATAATCGTCGGCACCCAAGTTAAATCCTGTCAGCATATCGTTTTCGGTGTCTTTGGCTGTCAGGAATATAATCGGAATATGAGCTGTCTTCTCATTTTTCTTCAGCATGCTTGCCAGCTTGAAACCTGATATTTCTCCCATCATAACATCAAGCAAGAGCAAGTCGTAATCGGTTAGATTCAGTGTAAGTGCTTCTTCTGCACTGTAAGCTGTATCTACTTCGTATCCTTCTGTTTCGAGGTTGAATTTCAAGATTTCGCACAAATCTTCTTCGTCATCAACGACCAGGATATGAGGATTTTGTTTTGTTGCCATAGTACTTTTATTATATTTTTCAATTCTATTGCAAAGGAACGATTGCTATGTTTCGGTTAAATGAAATCAATATTACAATCTTATTACAAAACATCGGATGGTTTCTCATCCTCAGCCTATAACCAACTGTGCCAAAAGAAACAGATTGAGCAGGCTGACGATGGTACCTAATATCAGTAATACGATATTCGTTAACCGGCTATTGGCAAATTCGCCCATTACCTTTTTACTGGATGTGAGATAAACCTGCGTAAAGATAGTAATTGGTAATTGAATACTCAGTACCATTTGCGAAAGGATCAGTCCACGGAAAGGATCACCTACAACAAAGATCAAAAGGAGAGCCGGAAGGAAAGAACAAAGCACACCTATTTTCGAGTGTATATCTTTGTGGTGATAAGCTTCTCCGAAGATACCGGCGAAGATGGAAGCTCCGGCAATACCCGAAGTTATCGTAGATGAAATACCAGCCATTAACAAAGCGACAGCAAAGATGACGCCGGCATTGTTCCCAACGAGCGGGAATAAGAGTTGTTGTGCCTGGTCCAGTTCGCTGACAGCTATTTTCTCCTGAAAGAAGGTCGAAGCCGCCAGGATAATCATTGCCGAATTAATACCCCAGCCGATTACCATTGACAGGAGCGTATCGTAGAATTCATATTTGAGTTGTTTGTGAATGACAGTCTTGTCTTCCAGATTCCATTTCCGGCTCTGTATCACTTCGGAATGTAAGAACAGGTTATGAGGCATTACGACGGCACCCAATACACTCATGACAATCAGCAGAGAATGATCCGGAAACGAAGGTTTGATCCAACCTACGGCAGCTTCCTGCCAGTTAACATCTACCAGCGCCAGTTCATACAGGAAGGAAAGTCCGATGATGGAAACGAACATGATGATCCAGCGTTCTATTTTGCTGTAGGTATTGCTTAGCAGCATAATCAGACACGCCAGTGTTACAATAACAGCTCCGGCTTTGATAGGAATACTGAATAACATCTTCAAGGCAATGGCGCCACCTAATATTTCAGCAAGTGAAGTGGAAATACTTGCCATCATGGCAGAAATCAAAATCGGCAGGCTGAGTTTTTTAGGTAAATATTGGGTTGTCGCTTCAGATAGGCATAGTCCGGTCACGATTCCCAAGTGTGCAACGTTATGCTGGATAATAATCAGCATGATGGACGAGAAGGTAACGACCCAAAGTAAAGCATATCCAAACTCAGATCCGGCAGCCAGATTGGTGGCCCAATTACCCGGATCAATGAATCCGACGGTGACAAGCAATCCGGGTCCGATGTATTTCAATAATTCGAGTGCTCCGGAATGCGGATGATGGTTACGTTTCAGCTTTTCCAGTATATTCATTGTCTTCGCTTTTTAAGTTCAACAGTTTATTATTTCTCAATGCTTACAGATAATTCTATCAATAAATAACAGTTTATCCGTTCACTTTGTTTTTGTTGAGCTGATGAAGAATCTTTAATGGGCTGTATTTTCATAAATATACGGATCTTTTATCGAAGATACGAAGGCGTATTTGGGTAAAAGATCCGTATTTATACAAATTCTTCTTTGCTTATACTAAGTCAACAGAAGAATGTTCCAGCCAATTAAAGAGAGAAGAGGAACGTGTTCATGGTCTTCAGATCGATTGTCCAAAGCTTCCCATTTAAGGGTTCACCACAGCCCGTAATTAGTTTGATGGCTTCGGAAGCTTCTACACAACCAACGACTCCGGGCAATACGCCCATCACACCTTTAGGCGGCGTTTCCATCTGACTAGTTTCCGTTTCCGGAAATAATTCCCGGTACGTTTTCCCTCCCGGCAGATTGAATACAGCCACTTGTCCGTCGAATTCCCGGATAGCTCCGTAAATATAAGGTATATGTAGCCGGGCCGAAACATCACTGATCAGATAACGGGTCGGGAAATTATCACAACCGTCGATAACCAGGTCGTATGGGGAAATCAGTTCCTCTGCATTCTCGCCGGTTAAACGACAAGGGAAAGTATCCACTACCAACTGACTATTCAATGCCTGCAAGCGACGGGCAGCACAAATCACCTTGGGCTGTCCGACTTCACTTTCAGTATAAAGAACCTGACGTTGCAGATTCGATTCACTAACGACATCATCATCCACCAATCCGATTCTTCCAACTCCGGCAGCAGCCAAATAAAGAGCAATGGGCGAACCGAGTCCGCCCACACCGATAAGCAAAACTTTCGCTTTGCCTAGTTTCATCTGACCTTCTTCACCAATCTCTGGCAAGATGATATGTCGGTTATACCGTTGTTGTAGCTGCATGTTCCTGGCAATTGACAGCATCGAACGACTGATCCCAGTCTTTCCAGACCGGTTCGATACCCAGATTCTTCAATGCGAGGGTTACTTCTTTGGCGGTACGTTCGTCACTTACGTGGAACTGTTCCAACGTTTGCGGATAAGAATAATAACCTCCCGGTTCTGTTTTACTTTCAGCACTCATCGTTGTTACGCCAAGGCGTGCCATATTGTCGCGGAAGTTGGCGCTTTCGCGAGTAGAATAGGAGATATCCACATCGTGATCGAAGATACGGGTAGCAAATGTCACCTGCGCCAATTCGCGGTCGCTCATGACAACATTCGGCTGAAATCCTCCGTTTTCCGACGGACGCATACGCGGGAAATTAAAGCTGTACTTGGTTTTCCAGTAATGCTTTTGCAGATAACGCAGATGATAGGCCATCATAGTCACGTCCGTACGCCATTCTTTCTCCAGGCCGATCAGCACACCCATACCAATACTATGTACGCCGGCTTGTCCCATACGGTCGAATCCATTGACACGCCATTCGAACTTCGACTTCATTCCGCGCGGATGATAGATATTATAATTTGTCTTGTGATAAGTCTCCTGGAATAAGATATACGTACCGATACCTGCCTCTTTTAATCGACGATAATTTTCTACTGTAGTAGCTGCGATATTTACGTTTACGCGGCGGATAGCTCCGTTTTTATGTTTGATACTGTAAATCGTCTGAATAGATTCCAGAATATATTCTATCGGATTTAGTGACGGATGCTCCCCTGCTTCAAGAGCGAGCCGCTTATGTCCCATGTCCTGCAAAGCAATTACTTCCCGGCGAATTTCCTCCTGCGTCAGTTTCTTGCGTGCAATCGTTTTATTTTTAGCATGATACGGACAATATAGGCAACCATTTACGCAATAGTTCGACAAATAAAGTGGTGCGAACATGACGATACGGTTGCCATAAAACTTCTGTTTGATTTCTTTGGCGAGATGAAAGATACGTTCTATCAGGTCAGGTTGGTTACATTCCAGCAGAATAGCCGCTTCCCGGTGCGTCAGTCCCTTGCACAAAGCCGCTTTTTCAATCAGTTGTTCAATCAGGACACGGTTATCCTTATTGTTCTGCGCATATTCCAGCGTATCCAGAATCTCCTCATGATGGATAAACTCTTCTGCTTTTGATGAATCTTTTTGGTATATCATATATTCTCTGTAGTGTACTTAAAGTCGCCTCTTTCGGTAGAAATCTCGTAGCCGATGGTCTTCAATTGTTTTTGTAAGGCAGCCAGCCCTTCGGCAGATTCCGCTCCGAGTGAAGCTTTGTCATTATATAATTCATATTTTCTCCGTTCCTCTCGAGGAGACAAGTTAGGCATAACCACATTCGCACCTGCTAAAATACCCCGTTCCCTGCCATCAGGAATGAGAGTGGCAAGAGCTGTTGTTGCCGGAATCAATGCGGACGGATGCATCAGGCGGAAAATGGATAATAGAAGAATCGTCTGTTCCGCCGTTCCGCTGGGATATTCGGCAAAAGGTGTATCATGATGGGGCAGGAAAGGCCCGATGCCAATCATTTCCGGGCGTAGCTTTTCTATAAACAATAGATCCTCAATGATATGCTCTACTGTTTGTCCCGGACTGCCGACCATAATTCCGGTTCCTGTCTGATAACCGATCTCTTTCAAATCCGCTAAACATTGCAGGCGTCGTTTGCCGGACATTTCCGCTGGATGCAGTTGCCGGTAATGCAACTCATTATAAGTTTCGTGACGTAACAGATAACGGTTGGCTCCGGCACGGAAGAAACGTTCGTATGCCTCACGTGATTTTTCACCGAGCGACAGCGTAATAGCACAATCCGGATAATCCTGCCTGATACGGGCGACAGTCATTTCTATCCGATCGTCTGTCAGTGCAGGATCTTCTCCTCCTTGCAGCACAAAAGTGCGGAAGCCCAATTCATATCCTTGCCGGCAACAGTCCAGTATACTCTCCCGGCTTAACCGGTAACGTTCGATATTCGGATTCCCTTTTCGGATACCACAGTAATAACAGTTGTTCCGGCAGCAGTTACTGATTTCAATCAGTCCGCGGATATAAATCTTATTTCCGAAGTGGAGGAGTGCGACTTCCTGCGCCTGTTTATTGATGTAACGCAGAATTTCTGCGTCACATCCGGTCAACAGTTGCCGGAACTCTTCCGGTGTCAGTGTTCTTTCCTGTCGTAGTTTATCGATCCATTGTTTCATAGCTCTCTTTTCGTTTGAGCAGCTCTTGTGCCAGTTGGCGACGTCCCGAAACAATGTCATTGTGCGTGCTCGGTCCGGTGATACAACCACCTTCGCAAGCCATGACTTCAATAAATTGTCCGGCTGCCTTTCCGGTCTTGGCACAGGCACGCAGCAGGGCTATGTTCTTCTTATTGATATCCGACACTTGGATCGCGTTTATCTTTTCCGCTTCTTCTTTCAGGTATGCTTTGACAGCTCCCATTACACCGCCGGCTTGTGCGAAACCGTGTGCTTCGCGGACGGAAGTGTGCAGAATGGAAAATTCTTGCATTTGTTCCAGTTGGATATCGAATCCATCAAGAATAGAACCTATTTCCTCAAATGTCAGAATGTAGTCTACCGCTTCGTCGCGTCGGACTTCTTTACGCTTGGCTATACAGGGGCCGACGAATACGATTTTTGCGTCCGGG
>OHPI01001511.1_pt1 | contig 12022 bp, 10 predicted proteins | sample 1577651 | NCBI WGS metagenome assembly OHPI01 (sample SAMEA3879578, study PRJEB24766) | human gut metagenome | biome: human-associated habitat; feature: feces | place: USA | collected 1985/1987
CTTAGCAGGGGCGCCTCTTCGGCCTCTTGAGTATTTCTCCGAATTTCATAATTCCATATGATTTTGCGCTGTCCACTTGCGTTTTCAGACGCATAGCCTATTATATAGTACAGACATTACTTTGTCAACCACATTTTTAATTTTTTTCCGCATACTCCTGAATTGCTGTTTCATAGAGATTATTGCCCTCAGAATCAATCACAACAATGACCGGAAAATCCTCTACCTCAAGCCTGCGGATTGCCTCTGTTCCAAGATCATCGTAGGCAACAACCTCAGAAGAAAGAATGCGTTTGGAAAGCAGCGCACCAGCCCCGCCTACTGCAGCAAAATACACACAGCCATTTCTCACTATAGCATCAATCACTGCCTGGCTGCGTTTGCCCTTTCCAACCATAGCTCCCAGGCCCAGATCAATCAGGTTTAGAGCATATTTATCCATACGGCTTGCTGTTGTCGGACCTGCTGAACCTATTGGTCTTCCTTCTCTTGCCGGAGATGGTCCCATGTAATATATTATATTATTTTTCATGTCTATTGGAAGTGGCTGTCCAGCTGACAGAGCCTCTGCCATTCTCTTATGTGCTGCATCTCTTGCTGTATATATTGTTCCTGTTATGTATACATAATCTCCTGAGTGAAGACTCTTTGCATCTTCATCACTTATTGGTGCATTAATATATTTATCCATGATTAGCCTCCCTGATTATATTACCCTGTGTGAATGTCTGTTTACATGGCAGCAAATGTTTACTGCAACCGGAAGTCCTGCAATATGTGTAGGATATGTCTCTATATTGATTGCAAGTGCTGTCTGTGTTCCTCCAAGTCCACCAGGACCTATTCCTAACTTGTTAATTTTCTCAAGCATTTCTTTTTCTAAGTTACGGACATATTCAACTGGGGATTCTTCATTCAGGTCTCTTGTTAATGCCTTCTTTGCAAGATAAGCACATTTTTCAAATGTTCCTCCAATTCCTACACCGACTACCATTGGAGGACAGGCATTAGGACCTGCATCTTTTACTGCTGTAAGTATTGCTTCCTTTACACCTTCTATTCCATCTGCCGGCTTTAACATGAATACTCTGCTCATGTTCTCGCTTCCGAATCCTTTAGGTGCAACTGTTATGTCGACCTTGTCTCCTGGAACTATGTTAAAATGTATTACTGCCGGAGTGTTATCTTTGGTATTCTCTCTGTAGATAGGATCTTTTACAACTGACTTTCTTAAATATCCGTCAACATATCCTCTTCTTACTCCCTCGTTAATTGCATCTGTGATATCTCCTCCTGTAAGATGAACATCCTGACCAACATTAATGAATACTACTGCCATTCCTGTATCCTGACATATAGGTATCATGTCCTCTCCTGCAACTTTTAGGTTTTCTTCAAGCTGTCCAAGAACCTGCTTTCCAAGTGCAGACTCTTCGTTTTTTACTGCTTTTTCAAAAACATTCTTCATATCATCTGTGAGAAAATGATTTGCCTCTATGCACATTTCTTTAATGTTGTCTGTTATTATTGATACATTAACCTCTCTCATTCCCAATTCCCTTCTTGTATTTTAATTATTAATTAATCCAGTAAATACTAAAAACCTTTTTAATTCTTCACGCCAGAATTTCCATTCATGTCCGATTTGTTCAATCTCATCATATACATAATTGTATTCAATATGGCTCATGAAATAATCTCTCAATATATGATTCATGTCTATCCATGGATCAAGTTCTCCGCAGGCATGATATATTTCAGGTTTTACACTTTTCTGCTCTATTAATCTGTCTGCCTGATATGTGATTCCGTATTCTGTTTTATGCAGGTCTCCATCACCATAAAGCTCTATTCTTCTTATTGACTTTTCACTTCCATCATTAAGAAATTCTGAATCAGCTTTGTCACCTGCTGAAAATGCTCCTACAGTTCCATATTTTTCAGGATATCTGAGTGCAATATGAAGACAGCCGTATCCACCATTAGAAAATCCTGATACGTAATTATTCTCTCTTTTATCAGAAAGACATGGAAACATATTCATAATTATATTGAATAATTCTTTTCCAACATATGACTCATACTTATCTCCAATATTCATATTAACATAGCATGAATTCTGCACATTTGGAAGTACTGCTGCAAACCTGCCCTCATCAACATATTCAGCTATTGGTGAATGATACAGCCATACAGTATTATCACCACTGCTTCCATGATATAACCATAATACAGGAAGCTTCTCATCATTTTTCATATCTGATGGGAGAATAACTGTGCATTCCATATTACGCTTAAGATATATAGAAAAGTGATTAACATTCATTACTGTTGCCATATATATCCTCCATCCTGTACGACTGGTCTTTTATTATATTAACTGTCTCATGTATGCATTTATCCCAGAAAATAAAATCATGATTACCAGCAGTTTCATAATAATTCACTTTAAGTCCTGCATCTGATGCATATTTATTCCATTGTCTGCTCATTGGAAGTATCTGATCATATAATCCACATCTAATGTAAAATTCCGGATAATTTTCCACATTTATCTTGAAATTATCCTCTTTTAAACAGTTCATTATATCAAATCGGTTATCTGATAAATTTCCCCTGTCTCCAAATATCTGATATATGTTTATTCCCTGTGGGTTGTCAAATCTTTTCTCTATATCAAGCAGTCCCGAATATGAGAACACCTTGCCATATACATCAGGCTTAATAAGTGCAGCATGTACTGCTCCATATCCACCCATTGACATTCCTGCTATGTAACGGTCTTTTCTGTCACATGATAATCCAAACCAGTTAGTACAGGTTTCTATAAGTTCTTCTGTTAAAAATGTAAAATATTTTCTTCCATGTACATTATCAACATAACATTTGTTATCACCTGAAATCATTATGACCGCTATATCAGTATTATCTACATAATCTGCCACTCTGGATTTCGTAATCCATGTTGTATAATCTCCTCCCATTCCATGAAGAAGATATAAAGTCTTATAACTGCCTCTTCCCTGAGGAATAATTGCATTAATCATAACGGGCATACCAAGTGTTTTTGATTCATAATTAATATTAATTAAAGCCATATTATCTCCTGCTAAAAAGGAAACCGTCACATATATAAATGTGGCAGTTTCCTTAAGATTACTCTTCAGATTCTACTGTTTTATCTGTGTCTTCTTCAAAGCCCTCTGCATCCCTACCATCTTCATCAGCAGGCTGCTTCCTTACTTTGGCAATTGTTGCTACTTTAATTCCTTCATCAAGGTTAATAAGTTTAACACCTGATGTTATTCTTCCAAGATTAGATATATCTGAACACTGAAGTCTGATTATAATTCCTTCTGTTGTAATAAGCATTACTTCTCTTGAATCATCTACAGCCTTAGCTCCTACGACATTACCTGTCTTTTCTGTTATCTTGTAACATTTGACACCTTTACCACCACGATGCTGAACTGTATATTCGTCAATGTCTGTTCGCTTACCCATACCATTCTCTGAAACTATAAGCATAGTATCTCCCTGGGTACTTACCTGAACACCAACAACTTCATCCTCATCCATAAGACTCATACCTATAACACCCATTGCTGAACGTCCCGTAGGTCTTACATCTGTTTCCTTAAATCTTATACACTGTCCAAGCATTGTTACCATAAGAATCTCTGCCTGATCATCTGTAAGTTTAACTTCTATAAGTTCATCATCTTCTCTTAAGTTAATTGCCTGGATTCCTGTCTTTCTTATATTGGCAAAATCTTTAACAGGTGTCTTTTTAACTATACCCTTCTTAGTTGCCATAAACAGATAATCTGTATCCTGAAGTGTATCAATCTTAACAGGAACTACTGCTGTGATTGTCTCACCTGGTGCTAACTGTAAAAGATTAATTATTGCAGTTCCTCTTGAAGTTCTTGATGCTTCAGGAATTTCATAAGCCTTTAACTTATAAGCTCGTCCTGTGTTAGTAAAAAATGTAAGTACATGATGTGATGTTGTCATGAATAAATCTTTGATATAATCATCATCAATTGTCTGCATTCCCTTTATTCCCTTACCACCACGATGCTGACTCTTAAAGTTATCAGGTGTCATTCTCTTTACATAACCCAAGTTAGTTCTTGCAATAACACATGGTTCATCTGGAATAAGGTCTTCCATTGAAATATCGTATTCATCATATCCGATAGAAGTTCTTCTGTCATCACCATACTTGTCTGCTATCTCTGAAATTTCAGTCTTGATAACTCCAAGAAGCAACTTCTTATCTGCAAGAATTGCCTTGTATTCTTTAATCTTTTCATGAAGTTCCTTCAACTCAGCTTCAAGCTTGCTTCTTTCCAGACCGGTCAGAGTTCTCAGACGCATATCTACGATAGCCTGTGCCTGTGCTTCTGAAAGTGCAAATTCAGCAATTAAGCTTTCCTTGGCAATCTGTACATTTGCAGAACCTCTGATTATTGATATAACTCTGTCGATATTATCTAAAGCAATCATTAAGCCCTCTAAAATGTGGGCTCTTTCTTCTGCCTTATTAAGATCAAACTTTGTTCTTCTGGTAACAACTTCTTCCTGATGAAGAAGGTAATACTTTAACATGTCATACAGGTTAAGCACCTTTGGCTGGTTATCTACTAATGCAAGCATGATTACACCAAATGTATCCTGTAACTGTGTGTGTTTGTATAACTGGTTAAGTATTATGTTAGGATTGACATCTCTTCTTAACTCAATGGCAATTCTCATACCCTCTCTGTCAGATTCATCTCTTAAATCTGTGATTCCATCAATCTTCTTATCTCTTACAAGCTCTGCTATTTTCTCGATAAGCTTTGCTTTATTAACCATGTATGGAAGTTCTGTAACTACAATTCTGTTCTTGCCATTATTCATTGGCTCAATATTAGTTACAGCTCTTACCTTTATCTTGGCTCTTCCTGTACGGTAAGCCTCTTCAATTCCCAACTTGCCGATGATTGTTCCACCTGTAGGGAAATCAGGACCTTTAACTATATCAAGAATTTCCTCAATTGTTGTGTCTCTGTCTTCTTCCACCTTATTGTCAATCATCTTTACAACAGCACCTATAACTTCTCTTAAGTTATGAGGTGGAATATTAGTAGCCATACCTACGGCAATACCTGATGTACCATTACATAACAGGTTAGGATATCTTGATGGAAGTACTGTAGGTTCTTTTTCTGTTTCATCAAAGTTAGGTATGAAATTTACAGTATCTTTGTTAAGATCTCTTGTCATCTCCATAGATATCTTACTGAGTCTAGCCTCTGTATATCGCATAGCGGCTGCACCATCACCATCGACTGAACCAAAGTTACCATGTCCGTCAACAAGTGGATATCTTGTATTGAAATCCTGAGCCAGTTTTACTAATGCCTCATAAATTGATGAATCACCATGTGGGTGATATTTACCCATTGTATCACCAACGATACGGGCACATTTTCTATGTGGCTTATCAGGACCGTTGTTAAGTTCTATCATTGAATATAGAATTCTTCTCTGTACCGGCTTAAGACCATCTCTTACATCCGGAAGTGCTCTGGAAGCGATAACACTCATGGCATAATCTATATAATAGTTTTCCATGGTTTTCTGCATATCGACTTCTTGAACTTTATCAAAGATATGTTCATCCATTATTATAATTCCTTTCCGTGAAGTTATTAATTAACGCAATGTGTAAATCTGGAATACGCCATGCGTAAATCCTAATCACGCGCATTCGTAAAATCTGACGATTTTACGAATGGTGCTAGTCGCACCATACAAGACAACATCACAATTTTATTTAGCGTGCAAGCACGCACATAATATTCCGATATTGTCTTATGCGCTGCTTGTTAGATATCCAAATTCTTTACAAACTTAGCATTTGCTTCTATGAAATCTCTTCTTGGCTCTACCTTGTCACCCATAAGTGTTGAGAATGTTACATCAAGTTCTGAATCATCATCTTCATTCATATTAACTCTTAATAATACTCTCTTGTGTGGGTCCATTGTTGTTTCCCATAACTGCTCTGCGTCCATCTCACCAAGTCCCTTATAACGCTGGACTTTATTATTCTGGTCTCTTCCAATCTCAGTCATGATTGCATTAAGCTCATCATCATTATAGGCATACCACACTTTTTTATTCTTCTCAACTTTATAAAGTGGTGGCTGTGCAAGATATACATGGCCTTCTCTTATAAGATCGGGCATGAATCTGTACAGGAATGTGAGAAGAAGTGTTGCAATATGTGCACCATCTACATCGGCATCTGTCATAATAATAATCTTGTGATAACGAAGCTTGCTTATATCAAAATCTTCATGAATACCTGTACCAAATGCAGTAATCATCGCTTTAATCTCTGCATTTCCAAGTATTCTGTCAAGTCTTGCTTTCTCAACGTTAAGAATCTTACCACGAAGTGGAAGGATTGCCTGTGTAGCACGGCTTCTTGCAGTCTTTGCAGAACCACCGGCTGAATCTCCCTCAACAATATATATCTCACAATTCTTAGGATCTTTATCTGAACAATCAGCTAACTTGCCAGGAAGTGAAGTGCTTTCAAGTGCAGTCTTTCTTCTTGTTAAGTCTCTTGCTTTTCTTGCAGCTTCTCTCGCTCGCTGTGCAAGCAACGATTTTTCACATATAGATTTTGCAACTGCAGGATTCTGCTCAAGGAAGTAAGTAAGCTGTTCACTTACTATACTGTCAACTGCTCCCCTTGCAACTGTATTACCAAGCTTCTGCTTAGTCTGTCCTTCAAACTGTGGATCTTCAATCTTAACAGATACGATTGCTGTAAGACCTTCTCTTATATCATCACCTGAAAGTCCCTGATCACTATCCTTAAGAATCTTATTCTTTCTTGCATAATCATTAAAAGTCTTAGTCAGTGAATTTCTGAAACCAGTCAGATGTGTACCACCTTCAGGTGTCTTAATATTATTAACAAATGAATCGACAACCTCATTGTATCCATCATTATGCTGGAATGCTACTTCAACCTGAACATTGTCTTTCACACCTTCACAATAAATAATCTGGCTGTATAAAGGTTCTTTACTCTTATTAAGATATTGAACAAATTCCTTGATACCACCTTCATAATGGAATACTTTCTGCTGCTCAAGACCTTCTCTTAAATCTGTAAGAGTAATCTTGATTCCCTTAGTAAGAAATGCCATTTCTCTTAATCTGTGCATAAGAATATCAAATTCAAATACAGTTGTTTCCTGAAAAATCTCTGAATCAGGAAGAAAAGTAACCTGAGTTCCTGTATCCTCAATATCGCAGTCACCTACTATCTTAAGGTCATAACATATCTTTCCTCTTTCGTATCTCTGCTGATAAATGTGTCCATTTCTCTTTACCTGAACTTCAAGCCATTCAGACAAAGCATTAACTACTGATGCACCAACACCGTGAAGTCCTCCTGACACCTTATATCCTCCACCACCGAATTTACCCCCGGCATGAAGAACGGTATATACAACTTCAATGGCAGGTCTTCCTGTCTTATGATTAATATCAACAGGTACACCTCTACCATTATCAATTACAGTGATAGAGTTATCTTTATTAATCATAACCTCAATATGTGTACAAAAACCTGCTAAAGCTTCGTCAATTGCATTATCAACTATCTCATACACAAGATGATGAAGTCCTCTTCCTGATGTACTTCCAATATACATACCAGGTCTTTTTCTTACAGCTTCAAGACCTTCGAGTACCTGAATCTGGTCTCCACCATAATTCTTCTCTGCATTCTGATCTGCCACTTTAATTCCTCCTTGTTTTACAAAGCAAAATGTAATTAATTCTCATTAACTACATGACCATCTGTTACTTTAAATATTTTGTTGATATTCATTCTGTTATTAATAAATTCTTCAAGTCCGGTGCATGTAACAATCGTTTGTATATCTCCAATGCTGTTTATCAGAAAATTCTGTCTGTTACTGTCTAACTCAGACAAAACATCATCAAGAAGAAGTACCGGAGTATCTTTAATTACAAGTTTCACAAGTTCTATCTCAGATAATTTAAGTGAAAGTGCAGCTGTTCTTTGTTGTCCCTGTGAACCATATTTTCTCACATCATTGTCATTGATTAAAAATATAAGATCGTCCTTATGAGGTCCTTTACCTGTAACCTTGTATTTAATATCCTTTTGTCTTGAATTTCTTACTTCTTCTTCGAAATCATTCACATCAACATCAGGAACATAACATACTTTAATATTCTCAATACCACCAGTAAGTCTGGAATGAATATCACTGATTATTGTGTTAATCTTTTCTATGAAACTTTTTCTGCCTTTAATAATAAGGCTTCCATACTTAACAAGCTGCATGTCCCATATATCAAGAGTCTGCATCAGCTGTTCTGATGGTGAAAATGCTATATCTTTGAGAAGCTTGTTTCTCTGATTAAGTACTTTGTTGTAATTAACAAGGTTACTAAGATATATCTTGTCAAGCTGGCTAAGTTCCATATCCATAAATCTTCTTCTCTCTGAAGGACCATTTTTTATAATATTAAGATCTTCCGGAGAAAAGAAAACAATATTAATAATTCCAAAAAGTTCAACAGCTTTTTTTATAGGAATACCATTAACTGCTATACCCTTGGTTTTATTCTTCTTAAGGTGCATGTCTATGCGGTATTTCATACCATGCTTTAAGACATTTAGTTTAATATGCGATTCATCTTCTCCAAATCTGACTATTTCTCTGTCTTTACTGCCACGATGTGACTTAGAAGTTGAACACATATATATTGATTCTAATATGTTAGTCTTTCCCTGGGCATTGTCACCATATATTATGTTTACATGCTCATTGAAATTCATATCCAGAAATTCATAATTTCTGTAATCCTTTAACTCAACAGATTCGACTATCACATTAACACCTATTTTTTAATAAGAATACTGGAGCCGTTGTATTCTACAACTTCTCCGCCAAAAAGTTTTTTTCCACGCTGTGTCTCAACAACGCCATTAACCTTAACTTCACCATCCTGAATAACAATCTTGGCTTCAACACCTGATTCAACTAATCCGGCAGCTTTAATTGCCTGTCCAAGTTTGATGAAATCATCTCTTAAAATTATTTCTTCCATAACTTTCCTTTCTCTTGTTAAGCTGTGAAGTTAACAGGAAGTATAAGATAAATATAATTCTCTTCCTTGTCTCTGATAAAGCAAGGTGATTTATGATTAACTAGATACATAGTCACATTTTCATCATCGATAACCCTTAATGCATCCATAAGGAACTTAGGATTAAAACCAATCATAATATCCTTACCTTCTTTATCAATATCAATATCTTCGTTAAGAGCTCCAATTGCAGAGTTAACATTTACCTGTAATAAACCATTTAATATATTAATAATAATTGGCTTCTTATCTCCTTCTCTTATAAGAAGATTAGCTCTGTCAATAGAATCAAGAAATTCTTTTTTATTAATAGATACTTTAGTTTCATAATCGTTAGAAAGCATCTGACTAATCTTAAAATAATCACCCTCTATAAGTCTAGAAACAACATGAGTCTGGTCAAATTCAAATAATACATGATTGTTAGTAAAGTAAATATTAACAAAACTTTCAGCATCAGCATTAAGAATCTTGCTTATTTCCTGAAGAGTCTTACCTGGAATAACTACTCTTACGTCATCAGCCCTGCCTTCAAGATTAATATTGCGGATAGCAATTCTGTGACCATCAAGACCTACAACCTTAAGTGTACCTTCATTTACTTCAAAAAGCTCACCCGTCATCATTTTATTATTATCATTAATAGCAATAGAGAATATTGTCTGATTAATAACTTCCTTTAACTGGAACTGGGAAAGTGTAATCATCTTATCTTTAATAATAGCCGGAAGGTAAGAAAAATCATCTCCGGATTTTCCTGCTATATTAAACTTACTTTTTTCACATGTAATAAGTGCATTATTATTAGAATCAGTAGTTAAAGTAATATCATTATCAGGCAGCTTTCTTACAATTTCAGAAAAAAGCTTAGCATCTATGGCAATCTTGCCTTTTTCTATAATTTCACCTTCTACTATAGTTTCAATGCCAAGTTCCATATCGTTACCTGTGAACTTGATTTCATTAGTAGTAGCATCAATAAGAATACATTCAAGAATATTCATAGTAGTTCTTGTAGGTACAGCTTTCATTACGATACCTACAGCTTTGTTTAAGTTAGATTTAGTAAAAACTAATTTCATGTTGATAACTTCCTTTCGATAAAATTGTAGTGGAGAAGAGCTATATATAAATATATAAATGCAGTAGCCGTAGTCTTAGGGGTTGTTAAAATGTTAAAAAGTATGTAAAGCCTTAAAAACACTGGATATATGAAAATAATAACCATGTTAGAAAACACAAAATTTAATGTTCAATGTATGTGAAAAATTAAAGTTTAAAAAAATATACATAAATTTAAAAAAAAGTTATAAAGAACATTCAACATAAAAATAACATCTAATTAACAAATTATCCTAAAACCATTGTGGAAAACTTTTTAAGATGGATTAAGCTTCTTTATTAATATATCAATAGTGCTCTTGGTAGTTTCATTATTAGCTGTTTCTTTAGCAATCTTTTCTGAACCATATAATATAGTAGAATGATCTCTACCACCTAAAGCTTTACCTATAGCTTCAAGAGGAGTCTGTGTCATCTGCCTGCACAGATACATTGCAATATGTCTAGGAAAAGCTATATCAGCACTTCTCTTATGAGATATTATATCTTCAGGCTTAATGTGGAAATGTTCAGCAACTACATCAATTATAAGTTCTGGTGTAATCTCTTTCTTAGAGTAAGGAGATATAAGATCCTTAAGTGTATTCTCAGCAAACTCTGCAGTAAGAGGTGTGTGGGAAAGCTTAGAATAAGCTGAAAGCTTGGTAAGCGCTCCCTCAAGCTCCCTGATACTTGAAGTAATATTAGTTGCAACATAATCTTTAACTTCATAAGGAAAATCAATTCCTAAAGCCTCAGACTTCTTATTAATAATAGCCATCTTAGTTTCATATGTAGGAATCTGGATATCTACCGGAAGTCCGCTTTCAAAACGTGTTCTTAATCTGTCAGGAAGAGTTTCCATTTCCTTAGGTGGTCTATCAGATGATATAACAATCTGTTTTCCTAAAAGATAAAGGTCATTAAAGGTATTGAAGAATTCTTCCTGAGTAGAAACCTTTCCTATTATAAATTGAATATCATCGATAAGAAGAACGTCAATATTACGGTATTTGTTTCTGAATTCAGTGTTCTTGTTAGTCTTAACCGATTCGATAAGTTCATTAGTAAATGTCTCAGAAGTTACGTATAAAACCTTCTTAGATGGGTCACTTGCAATAATAAAATGTGCAATAGCCTGCATAAGATGAGTTTTACCAAGTCCGGCACCTCCGTATATGAACAGAGGGTTATATATCTGTCCAGGTGTTTCGGCAACAGCGAGTGATGCTGCGTGAGCCAGATTATTATTAGTACCTATTACAAATGTGTCAAATGTGTAATTAGGATTCAGATTCTGTGAAGCAAGACTATTATCAGTAGAAACTGAAGATGTCTTTTTCTTTAATTCATCTTCCTTTTTCTCAGCAGATGACATAATAATTACCTGATATTCTTTGTTCATTACTTCACATACGGTAACTTCAAGAAACTTGAGGTAACGTTTTTCAATATATACAATGCTCCTTTCATCAGTAGAAGCGTCATCTTCTAAAGATGAGAAAGTAAGAGTAAGAACATTGCCGTCAAGTTTATATATTTTAAGGGGTTTAATCCATGTTTTAAAAGAAACATCAATAATTTCGTGTTCTTCTTTAAAAGTAGAGAGAATTAAATCCCATTTATCAATCAATGTCTGTAATTCATCCATAAATTCTAGGCCTTTCTGGCTTGTTAATTAGCCTGTCCAATCATAAAAATACATTCCTTTATATAATATATC
>OHPI01001527.1_pt1 | contig 11868 bp, 9 predicted proteins | sample 1577651 | NCBI WGS metagenome assembly OHPI01 (sample SAMEA3879578, study PRJEB24766) | human gut metagenome | biome: human-associated habitat; feature: feces | place: USA | collected 1985/1987
ATTCGGGGAACTGTACCAAGACCTTCTCTACCTGCATGGGGAAGATGTTGACACCTTTGATGATGAACATATCATCGCTGCGTCCTTTGATACGGTCAATGCGCAGGTGAGTGCGGCCACAGGGACATTCACCGGGAAGTATGCGGGTGAGGTCGCGTGTACGGTAGCGTATTAGCGGCATCATTTCGCGGTCGAGGGTGGTCAATACTAATTCTCCAATCTCGCCATCGGGGACAGGTTCTCCGGTCTCCGGGTTGATGATTTCAACCAGATAGCAGTCTTCCCAAAAGTGCATGCCGTTTTGTTCGGTACATTCAAAGGCCACGCCGGGACCGTTCATCTCGGTCATTCCAAAGCTGTTGTAGGCTTTGACGCCCAGCATCCGTTCAATCTTTTTGCGTTGTTCGTCTGTATGAGGTTCTGCTCCGATGACAAGAGTTCTCAGGGTAGTTGAGGCAGGATCGATGCCTTCTTCCTGAAACACTTCCGCTAAGCGTATGGCGTAGCTGGGAATGGCATGCAGGGCGGTGGTCTTGAAATCTGTGATGAACTTGATTTGCCGTTTGCTGTTGCCTGCTGCTGCCGGTACGGTCAGTGCTCCCAAGCGTTCGGCTCCGTATTGGAAACCCAATCCGCCGGTGAACATACCGTATCCGGAACTGTTCTGAAAAACATCGGTTTTGCGTATGCCTACTGTGTACAGGCAGCGTGCCACAAGGTTGGCCCACGAGTCCAGATCGTGCTGTGAATGTACAATGACGGTAGGCGTTCCCGTAGTTCCACTGGAAGAGTGGATGCGTACGCCGTCTTCCTGCATGTTGCCCGCCACGAGTCCGAATGGATAGTTGGCGCGCATGTCTGCCTTTGTGGTGAACGGAATTTTCCGTATGTCATCTACTGACCGGATACTGTCTGCCGTAATGCCGTATTTTTGAAACACCTGCTTATAATAGGGAGAATTTGCAGCAATATTGATTGTCTTTTTAAGCCGCTGAAGTTGCAATTCGCGCAACTTCTCACGCGGCATGGTTTCTATCTCTTCTTCCCAGTATTTGTCATTCATGGTTATTGGAATTTTGATTTACATCAGGTTTTCTGCGATTTCTTTACCCGCTGCCAGAGCCTTGAGGTTTAGTTCGACGATAGCTTCTCCTTTGCGCTGGAAGATGTCACGAATACTATCCCTGACTTTCTGGTAGTCTATGCCAAGGAATGGAATGGTGGCTCCCAGCAATACGATGTTGGCAACGCGGGGAGAGCCTACTTCTTTGGCTATTTCGTTCACGTTCAGCACAATCTTGTGCGGAAGCTTGTCGAGTTCGGCTTTGAGGGCTTCCTCGGTGGGATAGTGGGGAATATTGATAAAGGGGGCTTCATTGGTCACCAGCCAGCCTTCGGGGCTAAGGTAGGGGAGATAGCGCAAGGCTTCCATGGGTTCCAGCGATATGATGAGATCGCATTTTCCCGTAGGGATGAGGTCGGAAGATATGGGTTGGTCGCTGATGCGGAGGTTGGACTGTACGTCGCCGCCTCGTTGGCTCATTCCATGTACTTCGGCTTGTTTCATGTATAATCCGTCTTTCAAGGCTGCCTGACCGATGACGGTGGCGATAGAGAGGATGCCTTGTCCACCTACGCCGGAAAGTATAATGTCTTTTTTCATGGTTTTACTTGTTTCGTTTCTTACGTGCTAAGGTTTGAATACATTCTCTGCGAGGGATGATGACGGACACGCCGTTATATTCGATCTCTTCACGAATCACTTGCTTCATTTCCTCATAGTTTTTCTTCAACGGGACAACCACGCGGATGTGTTCCGCCGCTACGCCTATGCCGGCGCAAATGGCTTCAAGACGGCCTGTTCCGGCGGAGTCCTGTCCGCCTGTCATGGCGGTAGTTTCGTTGTCGGAGATGACGATGGTGACGTTGGAATTCTCGTTTACGCAGTCCAGCAATCCTGTCATGCCGGAGTGGGTGAAGGTGGAGTCGCCGATGACAGCCACTGCGGGATGCACCCCTGCGTCCGAAGCGCCTTTTGCCATTGTGATGGAAGCTCCCATGTCAACGCAGGAATTGATGGCGTTGAAGGGGGCGTTGGCTCCTAAGGTATAACAGCCGATGTCGCTGAACACTTTGTGGCTGGGATATTCCTCCCGTAGCACTTCGGTCAGCACAGTGTACATATCGCGGTGTCCGCAGCCTTCGCACAATGCCGGCGGACGCATCTCCACGAGTGAGGGGACTGCAAATTCCGCTTTGTTCTCTTTTCCGATGGCGCGTGCCACGCTGTCCGGGTTCAATTCTCCGTCTTGTGACAATGTCCCGTCCAGGCGTCCTTTCACTTTTATGCCGATGCCGAGGTAGCCTTTCAGTTGTTTTTCTACAAACGGCTGACCGTCTTCCAGTACAAGTATTTCGTCGCAGGCTTCCACGAGTTGCATCAGTTGTTTTTTGGGAAGCGGGTATTGTCCGATTTTTAATACCGGATATTCGCATCCTTCGGGATAATTCTCCATGAGGTAGTTGTACCCGATACCGCAAGCTATGATACCGAGTTTTTTGTTGGGACCGTCAACGTATTTGTTGTATGGAGAATTTTCCGATGCTTTGATAAATTCATCCTGGCGTTGAAGCAAGAGTTTGTAGCGTTTGCGTGCATTGCCCGGAAGCAGGATGAACTGGCGCGGGTCGTCGCTGAAAGAAAGTTCGTTTTGGGGTTGTTTCGCTTTACATTCTACGCCGGAACGGGAATGTGCCAGACGGGTGACCATGCGCATCAGCAAGGGTTCTCCGGTTTGTTCGGAGAAGGCGAAGCCGTTGTAAACCATGTCGTAGGCTTCCTGCTGGTTGCTGGGTTCGTACATTGGGATCAATGCGAAATCACCGTAGAAGCGGCTGTCCTGTTCGTTCTGTGATGAATGCATGCTGGGGTCGTCGGCTGCAATGACGATTGTACCGCCTTTGACGCCGGTAATGGCAGAGTTGATAAAGCAGTCGGCAGCCACATTCATGCCCACATGTTTCATGCAGACCAGTGAACGCTTTCCTGCAAAAGACATTCCTAAGGCAGCTTCCATAGCGGTTTTTTCGTTGGAGCACCAACGGCTGTGGATTCCTTTTTCTGCGGTGACCGGGGACATTTGGATGTATTCGGTAATCTCCGTAGAGGGAGTGCCCGGATAGGCATATACACCGGAAAGTCCGGCATCTAATGCAGCTTGTGCAATGGCTTCATCGCCAAGTAAGAGTTGCTTGCTCATTGTTGATTGTTTAAGTGTTAGTCATGATTTTAATAATAATCGCAAATATAGTTTTTTGCTTTTATTTTATTATAATATTAATTGAAAATCTTTCTTTCGTTTAAGGCTTTCCAATATTTTCTTGCATTTTTCATGTGGTCGGCATAGTTGGATGCGAAGTTATGCGTGCCGGAGAAGTCTTCTTTGGCGCACATATAGATGTAATTATGCTTGGCATGGTTCAACACAGCATCCAAACCGACAGGCGAGGGGATGCGGATGGGGCCGGGGGGCAGGCCGGGATACAGATAGGTATTGTAGGGGGAGTCGATGGACTTGTCCGCCTCGGTGGGCACCTTGCCCCCGTTGAGGCAGGCCGGGATTGCGGTAGGTGTTGTAGGGCGAGTCGATGGTGAGGTGTTCATTGGTGATCCGGCGCAGCCCGAAGTCTTGCAGTGCAAACTTTACGGTGGGGTCGGCTTGCAGTGGCATGCCGGCATGGAGACGGTTGATGTACAGGCCGGCCACCATAGGTTTCTCCGGATTGTTGTTGGTTTCTTCCTCGACGATAGAGGCAAGTGTGCATACCTCTTCCGGGGTCATACCGATGGCTTTGGCTTGGTCGAGCCGCTTTTGGTTCCAGAATCTCTGATGTTCTTTCCGCATCCGCTTGAAGAAATCCTCTACGCTCATGTCCCAGTACACCTGATAGGTTTCGGGAATGAAGAGGCAGGCCATTGTCTCTTTGTTGTATCCCAGTTTGTGCCGGAACAGTGAGTCGTTCATTGTCCGGGCTATTTCGGCGGAGTCGATCATCAGTTGCCTTCCTACGCTACGTGCCAGTTTGTCCAGCGTGCGTACGCTTCCTATGGTCAGGTTCAGCGGTTCTTGGTAGCCCCTGTATAAGCGGCTGAATACGTGATAGGTGTTTTCGCCGGGGCGTATGGCATAGCGTCCGGTGTGGATGTTGTGGGGATAGTCACGCCATTGCGCCATCCATTTGAAGCCGATGAAGCTGCGGGGATTTCCTTGTGCTTTCACCTTATTATATATGGAGTCTGCCGTATCATCGCGGTCGATATAGATATAGGCTGTCTTTTGCGGATGAAATTGTGGGGCAAACAGGTAATAATACACCGCACCTGCACCTGCGATGCCTATAATCAAGATAAATATCAATATTCCGAGAAGGATCTTTTTTTTCTTCTTTTCCATGTTTCTTAGTTGTTTTTGATTCGGGCAAAGTTAGCAAGATTTTGTAATGAAATAGATTACTAATCAATCTATTATGAGTTTATTTTAGTTTATTGATTATAAACTGATAATTTAATCCTAATAAACTGGTAGTTTATTCCCAATAAACTAATGGTTTACTCCTAATAAACTTATGGTTTAATTCTAATGAACTGACAGCGTTGCGCTAATAAGCCGGTAATGTGCTATTGATAAATTATTTCTTTAATTTATCCTGAGGGAAATTATTCTGATTGTTCTTATGGAACACCTGAGAGAGAGTTCAGTGGGGGAGAACCTCTCTCTTTATTCCTTTTCCTTTACCGCTTCCGCGTACTGAAGTATTTTGCAATTTCCGCCCCTTTGAAATAAATAATCAGTGAGCTGACGATAATCAACATTCCGGCCACCGTACTGAAAGTGGGGTATTCGCCTGCAAGCATTATCCAGCTTAACACTGCTCCGAGAATGGGGTTGATGAGACGGCACATATTGATGTCGCTGACTTTTGCGCCCTTACTTTGCAGCGCCATAAACCAGAAGCTGAATGCAAATACGGAAATGAACACCAGAATGCCAAGACTGATATAAAATCCGGCAGGTTTGCCGATGAAAGAGTGGTAGCCTTCCGTACTTAGCCCTATGATGTAGATAAGTGCGCCACCAAAAAACATCTGTACGGCATTCAGGAAAATGGGGTTGACCTTGTCTTTCTCCTCGGATACGGAGATGGCGGAATATCCCTGAAAGATGATGCTGAGCAGCAACAGGACAATGCCTGTGATGCCTTTCCAATCCAAAGGCTCGCCATCGCTGCCTGTTCCCACTATCAGCAGCAGTCCCGCAAGGCTGACAATGAGACTGACTATCTTGTAACCGTTCAGCTTGTCGTTGCTCGCCAGCAAGTGGGCAAGCAGCACATTGATGAGCGGCGTCATGCCCATAATGATAGATGATATGGCTCCGCTCACAAAATCCACTCCGAAGTAGAAAGCGGTGTATCCCATGAGCATGTTGATGAAAATCAGGTTGAGGAACAGCCTGCGGTGCCGCTTGATTTCCTCCCACATGCCTTTGTGCCAGGTATAGGCAAACAGCAAAATGCCGACACTGGTGAAACGGATGCCGGCAAAATTCATCGGAGTGAAGTCATAACTGAGTCCTTGTTTGATAAACGGGTTTACGATAGCCCACAGTACAGATGCCAATATGGCGTATAGCAGTCCTTTTTTCATAGAAAGTGTTTTTTGTGAAATCGGCTGCAAAGATACGCCTTTCTTTTCACTCTGCAAAGTCGATAGTCATATAGCGCTCACCGTCGTACACACTTCTTACGCGGATGTTAAGTCCGGTTTTGCCTGCCATCTGATCTGCAATTTTGTCCAGTTTGAACGAAACGATGCCCGGACCGGGTATGTTGGGCTCGTCATCATAGGCGTTCTGACGAAATTCGAGCGTGATGTATCCCTCTTTGTCGTTCTTGCCGTCGGAAGCCTCGTTCACCACGAGGTTCAGCATGTGCTTCTTGTCGGGATTTCCGCTGTAATACAGTTGGTACTGGATGTTCAGGTAGTTGTCTGCAATCCACATGTTGGTTATATTGATGCGGTCATCGCCGATGCTGTCGGCCTTTTCGGCAGGCATGAAATAGATGTCTTTTGTGAGGATATTCTCTACATGGTTGATCTGGGCATTGTAGTCGTATCCGTCTACCTTCTCGTCCAGCAGGTTGAAGTACACGAAAGCGCGCTGGCCCTCTACCAGTGCATAGTTGTTTACCCGAGTGGTGTCGCCGGGAAACATTTTGGTTCCTTCGTCCAGTGCGAAGTAATAGTCTTTTCCATCGACGATGCGTACGGTTCCGATGGCGAGTGATGAAGCTGCACTGCCGTTCCAATCATCATCCAGACAGGATTGCAGCATGGGCATCGTTGTGAGCAATAGCAGAAATGTGACAAATGTCGTTTTTAACTTTTTCATAAGTCAGAGGTTTTATTCTTTGGTTTTTAACTCGATTTTGTATTCGGAAAATGCCGGAACTGCACAAATACTGCTTATCCTACTGTTAAAGAAAACAAAGAGTGATTTTCTTCTCTGTCGGATGCAGTATTTTTGTGCGCATTGTATTTATAAGGTAAACACGTGTTGGAAGAGAGAATGGAAGAACAGGTATTGGCAGAACGGTGTAGGCAAGGCGACAATCTTGCCCGCAAAGAACTGTATGAGCGATATGCAGGGCGGATGCTCGGCGTATGTTTGCGTTATGCCGGTGACCGGGAGACTGCGCAGGATTTGATGCACGACGGTTTCCTGAAGCTCTTCGACTCTTTCGATAAGTTCACTTGGCGGGGAGAAGGATCTTTGCGGGCTTGGATGGAACGTGTTATGGTGAATACCGTATTGCAGTATTTGCGGAAGAACGATGTGATGAGCCAGTCTGCTGCTTTGGATGACGTGCCGGAGGCATACGAAGAACCGGATGCCGCAGCAGTGGACACTATTCCTCAAAAGGTGCTGATGCAGTTCGTCAGTGAGCTTCCGGCAGGTTACCGCACTGTATTCAACTTGTTTATTTTTGAAGATAAATCTCATAAGGAGATTGCCCGGTTACTGGGTATTAATGAAAAGTCATCAGCCTCGCAACTGGTACGCGCCAAAGCAGCTTTGGCGGCGAAAGTGAAGGAGTGGATGAAAAAGAATGCATAAATGAAGAAGCGTATGGAAGATGAATTGTGGATGCGAAAGATAAAGGAACGGTTGGAGGACTACTCTGAGCCGCTACCCGTTTCCGGTTGGGAACGATTGGAGAAGGATATGCCTGCTTCCAAGCCGAAGCGGCGCATCATTCCTTTCCGGCGCTGGGCTGTGGCAGCGGCTGCGGTGTTGCTTGCAGCGGTGTCTTCTGTCAGTATATGGCTATTGCAAAGCCCTGTGGGAGAGGAAATGCGGAATACGGCCACGCCGACGCTGGCGGTTGTCCCGGATGAGTTGCCGGGCAGGCAGGCTCCCCAGATGCGCACAGAGGTTGCGGAACCCGATTACCGGGCGCAAGGACAAACTGCTGCGCCGGGCGGAACAAACCGCCGTTCTCTGCTGGCACAAGAACTGAATGTTGCCGCCGAAACGGACCGGCAAACGGAATCCCGGCAGCCTTTGGATGCGGAACCGGAAATACAAGGAGAGGCATCGGAACAAACGCCATCGGTGGAGAAAGAGGAAGCTGGGACGACTGCCGCCGGGAATAGCGGTACGGAGAACCGGAAGGTGGAGCGCCGCCGTCCGTCGGGCAGGGACAAACTGCAACTGCCTGTTGGCGACAGAAAAAAGAAGAAGTCGGGCGGCTGGTCGGTTGGACTGGCTGTGGGAAATACGGGTGGATTAATCTCAGGAAACAGTATCGGTGGAGGAGGGTTGATGCAAAGCGATCCGAACTTCGGATACTCCGGTGGAAAAGTAGATCTTAGCACAATAGCCAATGGCATCATGGATGTTCCGGAAGGGCAGGCGCTTGTGTTCAAGAACGGCATGCCCTATCTGATGAGGAATTCGGAACAGATTGTGGATATAGACCATAAACAGCCTTTGTCTTTCGGCTTTTCAGTGCGCAAGGGGCTTGCAAGGGGCTTTTCGGTGGAGACCGGCTTGACGTATACGTATCTTGCTTCGGATGTGAAGTTTGTGGAAAGTTCGGAGAAGGTGAGCCAGAAACTGCATTACTTGGGAATTCCGTTGCGGGCAAACTGGAACTTCGTTGACAAAAAATCTTTTATCATGTATGTCTCTGCAGGAGGGGCTATGGAGAAATGTGTCTATGGCAAGATTGGCAGTGAGAGCGAAACGGTGAAACCGCTGCAATTCTCCGTAATGGGAGCAGTGGGCGCACAGTATAATATAAGCAGGAGGGTGGGTGTCTACGTGGAACCGGGAGTGTCTTATTTCTTTGATGACGGTTCTGATGTCCAGACGATAAGAAAAGAAAACCCCTGCAACTTCACATTACAGGGGGGGATACGGTTGACTTACTGATGAAGCCCTTCCTTATTCTTCATTTTGTTGGAATACTTTCCTAATTTACCACCACTGTGGGAAAGTATTCTTTGAACAGTCGCTCGGCTCGCTGCAATTGTTCAGGCGTATTCTCTACGACCTCTTTCAGTTGGTAGTCCCAGCCCATCGCTTCGTATTTGTGCACTCCCAGACGGTGGTAAGGGAGTATCTCCACCCGTTGTATGCTTTGGTATTTGCCAAGCTGTGCGCCCATGCTGCGTATGTCTTCTTCAAAATCGCTGTATCCCGGCACTAACACATAACGCAACCAAAACGGATGTCCCTGTTGTTCCAGCCAGGCGGCCGTACGCAGAGTCTGCTCGTTGCTGCGTCCGGTGAGGGCGCGGTGGCGTTCGGGATTGAACTCTTTGATGTCAAGCAGTACCAAGTCCGTCAGGCTTAGCAGTTCTTCCACCTTTTCGTTCCAGATGCCGCCGTTGGTGTCAAGGCAGGTGTGGATGCCGTTGGCTTTCAACTCTTTGAACAAAGGTATCAAGTTTTCTGCCTGCAATGTGGGCTCTCCACCGGAAAATGTAATTCCCCCTTTCTTTCCGAAGAATGCTTTCTGGCTGACCGCCATTTGCAGGATTTCATCGGCAGGAGTGGGGATGCCGCCTTTGGAGTCTATGGTGTCGGGGTTGGCGCAATAAAGGCAGCGGAAAGGACACCCTTGAAGGAAAACGACGAGCCGGAGACCCGGCCCGTCGAAAGTTCCCATACTTTCGTATGAATGTACGTTTATCATATTACATCCTCTCATGGAATGAACGGCTGATAACTTCCAGCTGATGTTCGCGGCTTAGCTTCACGAAGTTTACGGCATAACCGGAAACGCGGATTGTGAGTTGCGGGTATTTTTCCGGATGCTCCATCGCATCTTCCAGCATTTCACGATTCAGCACGTTCACATTCAAATGGTGTGCGCCTTTGGTGAAATAACCGTCCATCATCGTAACCAGGTTCTCAACTCGTTCCTCTGCCGTAGGGCCTAATGATTTCGGAACAATAGAGAAGGTGTTGCTGATGCCGTCTTGCGAGTCACGATAGCGCAGTTTGGCTACGGAACTTAAAGAAGCGATGGCACCGTTCTTGTCACGTCCATGCATCGGGTTGGCTCCCGGAGCAAATGCAACTCCTTTGGCGCGTCCGTCGGGAGTGGCTCCTGTCTTCTTGCCATACATCACGTTAGAGGTGATGGTAAGCAGTGACAGGGTGGGGCGGGCATTCTTGTAAACCGGCAACTTCTTTAATTCTTCGCTGAAATAATAAACCAAATCTACACCCAAGTGGTCTACGCGGTCGTCGTTATTGCCGAAGCAGGGGAAAGCGCCTTCGATGTCGAAGCCTTCTGTCAGGCCGATGTCATTGCGGCGGGCCGTTACTTTGGCATATTTGATAGCGGACAGTGAGTCAATGGCAATGGACAATCCTGCCACACCATAGGCCAGATTAATGCGTGGATCGGTATCTACAAACGCCATTTGGGCTTTTTCGTAGTAATACTTGTCGTGCATATAGTGGATGATGTTCATCGCCTCGTTGTAAACGCGGGCAATTTCGGTCAGCACTTTTTTGTAGTTGGCCATTACTTCCTCAAAGTTCAGCGTATCGTTAGTTAATACGGGGATGCCTTTCACCATTACAGTTCCGGTGTTTTCGCAGCGTCCGCCGTTAATGGCGAGCAGCAGGGCCTTGGCAAGATTGGCACGTGCGCCAAAGAACTGGATCTGCTTGCCGATAGCTTGGTAGGACACGCAGCACGCAATGCCGTAGTCGTCGCAATTGCGGACTTCGCGCATCAGATTGTCATTTTCGTATTGGATGGAGCTGGTATCCACTGATACTTTGGCGCAGAAGTCTTTGAAGCCTTCCGGCAGTTCGGGACTCCACAACACAGTCATGTTAGGTTCGGGAGACGGGCCGAGGTTGTATAATGTCTGCAGGAAACGGAAGGAGGTCTTCGTCACTTTTACGCGACCGTCGTTGAAGCGTCCGCCGATAGCTTCGGTTACCCAAGTCGGGTCTCCGGCAAAGATGTCGTTGTAGGACTGCATACGCAGGTGGCGTACCATGCGCAGCTTGATGATGAACTGGTCAATCAGCTCCTGTGCAAAGGTTTCGTCAATCTTGCCATGAGCCAAATCATATTCGATATAGATGTCAAGGAAAGAGGAAACATTACCCAGTGACATGGCTGCACCATCCTGTTCTTTTACGGCTGCAAGGTATGCCATATATACCCATTGAACAGCTTCCTGAGCAGATGTGGCAGGACGGCTGAGGTCGAGGCCATAGTATTCACCCATGGTCTTGATGTCTTTCAAAGCCTTGATTTGTTCTGCTACTTCTTCGCGCAGGCGGATGCGTGCTTCGGTCATCGGGCCGGTGAGGTTATGCAGATCTTCTTGCTTAGCTTCGATGAGGCGGTCGATGCCATACAATGCCAGACGGCGGTAGTCACCGATAATTCGTCCGCGTGCATAGTTGTCGGGAAGTCCGGTGAGGAAGCCTAAAGAACGGAATGAACGGATTTCTTCAGTATATACGTCAAATACACCGTCATTATGTGTCTTACGGTAATGCGTAAAGATGTCTTTTACTTTGTCGTCTACTTCCACACCATTCTCGCGGCACGCTTTCGCTACGACATTAATGCCACCGAAAGGTTTGATGGCGCGTCTCAGCAGTTCGTCCGTCTGCAAACCTACGATAAGTTCATTCTCCTTATCAATATAGCCTGCTTTGTGGGAGGTAATGGTAGATACTGTTTTATGGTCTAGTGAACGAACGCCGTTGTTGGCTCTTTCTTCTTCCAATGCTTTCAGACAGAGGTCCCAAATACGTTTGGTACGTTCCGTAGGTCCCTGCAAGAAAGAGGCGTCTCCGGTGTAGGGTGTGATGTTTTTACTAACGAAATCACTGACATTGATTTCTTTGTTCCAAAGCCCATCAATAAAGGTTTTGTTTAATTCCATAATATTTTTTTTGAAAGTGATTAGATATGTTATCCTTTAGAGGGCGCAAAATTACGGAAATATTTCCGTAATTGCACTATGAAATGAACAGTTTTTATGCTGAAGAACATAAAATAACTATTATTAGGTAGCGATGGATATTGGATGAAAAGGTGTTAGCGGTTTGTCACTTTTTTCATGTTATGGTTTTTGTGTTTTTCATGATTTGTTTTTTTCATAATATGATTTTGTTTTTGATGATGCCTGAATTATTTTGTTCAGGATTTATTTGTGGATTAAAAAAAATGTGTTACCTTTGCACCGCTTTAAGAGAGAAGCGCTTCTTGAAAAGGAAGTTTTGGAGAGGTGGCAGAGTGGTCGATTGCGGCGGTCTT
>OHPI01001529.1_pt1 | contig 11827 bp, 10 predicted proteins | sample 1577651 | NCBI WGS metagenome assembly OHPI01 (sample SAMEA3879578, study PRJEB24766) | human gut metagenome | biome: human-associated habitat; feature: feces | place: USA | collected 1985/1987
ACGATGATCGGGACGCTGGACCAGGTGCGGACCTGGCGGATGATCTCTATGCCGTCCATGTCTGGAAGCCCCAGGTCGAGGAGAATCAGATCCGGGCACTGGGACGTGATGATCGGAAGTGCTTCTTTTCCCGTGTGTGCGGTGGAAATGCGGTAATCCTGTGCGGACAGGGAGGTGGAGATGAAGTCGCAGATGTTTTTTTCATCTTCTACTAATAAAATAGAAAGTTTATGTGTCATGTTATTTGTCCTCCTTTGGAAGGGTAAAGTAAAATTCGGCACCGCGCGTGTGGTTGATTGCCTTGATTTCGCCGCCGTGGGCGAGAATGATCGTTTTACAGATGGAAAGCCCGATTCCCATGCCCTTTCGTCCATCCGGCGAAGTGCTGGTCGTGGAAGAAGAGCCGTCAAAGATGGTTGCCAGCTTCTCCGGCGGGATGCCGACGCCGTAATCGCGCACGTGGAAAATCGCATAGTCGGAAAGTGATTCCACATAGCACTCGATCGGCTCGGTGCTTTCAGCATGGACAACGGCATTTTCCAGCAGGTTGATGAGAACCTGTTCGATGAGGACGGCGTCCATCGGGACCATCAGGAATTCCTCCGGCACGCGCACATGGATATTGGCATCTGGAAGTCTCTTTTTTAAGCGGATCATCGCCTCGGAGAGAACTTCCTCGACCGGTTCTGAGGTCTTAGTTACCTTTGCCGTCTCATTGTTGATACGCGTGACGGAGAGCAGGTTTTCAACCATGTTTAAGAGCCAGTTAGAGTCCTCAAGAATATGGCGCACCAGCGCATTTTTCTCAACCTCCGGGAGGCTGCTTCCATTTTCCAGATATACGGTACTGGAACCGATGATGCTGGTAAGCGGGGTGCGGAGGTCATGGGAGATTGCCCGCAGCAGGTTAGCACGAAGCTGTTCATTTTGCGCCAGAACAGCCGCTTCCTCTTTCTCTTTGGCGTTTTTGATGTTTTCAAGTGCCAAAGCGCACTCGCCCAGAATAGAGAGGAGTACGCTGTTTTCGAAAGAGTCCAGCGGAATACCGTTCACCGCAATACCAGCCACTCCATATACATGCTGGTTGACCCGAATCGCAAGGTATAAACACTTTGCACTGGATAATGTATCTGTTGTGGCACCGGCGTGTTTATTGTTTCGGAAGACCCAATCGGCGACTGCTTTCTCGTTCTCAGAAATTAAATCTTCCTGAATGCTATTAACAGCACGAAAAACGTTAGGAGTGGCAAGTTCTTTACCATCAGACAGGTAGACGACAATATCTTTTTTCAGCAGCTTCATGAGCTGCCCTGCCGTAGCGGTGATTACCGCATTCTCATCCTGCTCTTTTTGCAGAAGCTGGTTGGTTTCAAAAAGAATCTTTGTACGGTAAGCTGTATGGGCAGATTGTTTCGCATTTTCTTTCAGCCGGGTAGCGAGAGATCCGGAAAGCAGTGTTACTATAAACATAATGGTAAAGGTAACAATATAGTTCGGATCGTCAAAATGGAATGTCAGTCTCGGAGTGGTAAAAAAGAAATTGAAAACCAGCACACTGACAACCGAGGTCAGAATCCCGCACAGTCGGTTGGTTGTGATTACAGCGGCCACAAGTACGCCTAATATGTAAACTGCGATAATATTACTCTCCGTGAACCCAAGAGCGTCAAAGCCACAGCCAATGAGTGTAGCTGCCAGCAATACGACGATACTCTTCAGAACATCACGCAGGGGCATCGCATCTGCCTGCGCTTTACGCTTTTTTTCCTGATAGCTGGTTCCTGTGCTGGCATCCGGTATCACATGAATATCCAGATTAGGTGCGCTGGAAATCAGGCGTTCCGTCAAGGTGGGCTTGCTGAAAATATTCTTTCGTGCAATGGTACTTCGTCCAATTACGATTTTTGAGATGCCGGAAAGACGGGCAAATTCCGCAATCTGATAAGGCACGTCATCGCCATAACTTGTCTCGATCGTGGCGCCAAGTTGCTGGGCCAGACGCTTATTATCCTGCAAACGCTTTTTATCATCGTCACTCATCGCCGCTGTATTTGGCGTTTCCACATAAAGAGCGGTAAATGTTCCCCGAAAGGCTCTTGCCATCCTTGCAGCAGTCCGAATGATTTTTGCGTTGGATGGCGACGAGGAAAGACATGCCAGAATGCGCTCGTCTGTATGGTAATCGCCTCGACTCTGTACTCTGGCGCTTTCCGTCAGCAAGTTCACCCGGTCAGCGCACCGACGGAGAGCGATTTCCCGCAATGCAGTGAGATTTTCCAGCGTGAAAAAATTAACTGTTGCCCGCTGCGCCTGATCTTCCCGGTACACATTTCCACTTGCCAGTCGTTCCAGCAACTCCGCAGGCTCAATATCCACCAGTTCTACCTGATCTGCTTGATCAAAGGTGGAATCCGGAATGCGCTCCCGCACAAGAATTCCGGTGATAGAGGCTACTGTATCGTTGAGACTCTCGATATGTTGGACATTTACAGTCGTATAGACATCAATTCCAGTATTTAGCAGTTCCTGAATATCCTGATACCGCTTCGTGTGCCGACTGCTTTCGGCGTTGGTATGGGCCAACTCATCCACCAGTATGAGCTGGGGATTTCGCTTGAGCGCAGCATCAATATCAAATTCACGAAGGGTCATTCCTTCGTAAGCAACTTGTTTCACAGGAAGCTGCTCCAAGCCGTCCAGAAGTGCCATCGTCTGGGGTCGGGCATGGGGTTCTATGTATCCAGCAACCACATCGATGCCACGCTCCTTAGCCTGATGTGCCGCCTGAAGCATGGCATAGGTCTTTCCGACACCTGCGGCATAACCGAAAAAGATTTTGAGTTTTCCGCTTTTCTTAGTGGATGCATCGTTACGGATCGCACGAAGAAGCTGATCCGGATCTTGTCTTGGCAGTTCCATTTTAACCCTCCTATCTGTCACTCAAGTAAAAGCGATTCCCTTTTTCAATATTATAACACACAACGTCAAAACCTACATCTGCGACTGATCCACGGCAAATTTGTTCAGGCATCCAATGAAAAAATCGATGACAGGTGATTTTTTGGAATCCCTCCATAGTGCTATTTGTGTGATTTGATTCTGGGTAATCGGCTCAATGGGCAAGTCAGCATATTCCATCACAACTGGGGCATAACGAAGGAGAACCATCCGTGCATTATAATGAGTTTTTTTTGATATGTCTGTATTCTCTGGTAAAAAAATTATGTCCAATTTGTGTGTTTCCAGTTCTCTGCACAGTTCACTATCTTCTCCGCTGAAAATATGTATAAAGACATCTGGATGCTGTTTTCCGTAAGTCTCTAGAACATCTGAGAGGCTGTCTGCCATTAATGGGTTGGAAAAACCGATTTTCAAGCTGTTTTCGCCATGAATCAGAGCATGTTCCTGCTCATTCCAATTGTTTTCCAGAAAAGCATCCAGTTTTTTCACCATAAAATACCCAAAAATAAATATAGCTGATGTACTTACAAGTAAAATAACATCCTGCATGGATTCATCCCCCAATTCCTTTGATTTTTCTTGAAATCAAGTATGAAAGCACTTTTGCAAATTCCTGTTGCTTCCCAATGCCAACATGGTATCTCCTGCTTTCAGCACAGTGTCTGAAGAAATAGATAACTCCAGCTTGCCGCTTTTCTTGATTCCCATAATGTTAATATTGAATTTTTTACGAATATCAAGCTCTCCAATCGAATGATCCGCCCAATCTTTGGGAATGGGAATCTCAAACATGGCATGATTTTCATCCAGTTCTATGTAATCGAGAATGTGATCCGCACTGTAACGGATTGCTGTCCACTTTGCAAGCTGTTTTTCCGGGTAGACTACTTCGTTTGCACCGTTACGCAGCAAGAATTTTTCCTGAACATCGGTTGCAGCTCTGGAAACTACAAACCTCGCTCCTAATTCACTAAGCAGAGAAGTTGTTTCCAACGAACTCTGAAAATTGTTGCCGATGGCAACAATACATACATCATAATTGCGAACACCGAGAGATTCCAAAAAATCGGCATTCGTACTGTCTCCAATCTGTGCGTTGGTAACAATGGGCAAAACATCCTCTACACGTTCCTCTGAAGTATCTACCGCCATCACTTGGTGACCCAAATGATTCAAGTGCATGGCAATATGCTTTCCAAATCGCCCCAGACCAATTAGAAGAATAGATTTCATAATGTCTCCTTTATCCTACTGTTATTTTTTCCTTTGGCAGTTTTGATACTTTCTTTTGCACACCGGATAAGGCCGCAAAAATCAATGTAAGGCCACCGACTCGTCCAAAAAACATCAGCAGAATCAAAACACCCCGTGAGAGCAGATTCAGTTCCGGCGTAATTCCCAGGGACAGGCCGACTGTGCCAACAGCCGAGGCAGTTTCAAAAAGGCAGGTAATCATGGGAAGTCCTTCGGAAACACTGATGATAAGGCCACCGGTACAACATAGCGTGATATACATAAGCGAAATTGTCGCTGCATTTTTTACGACATCATCATCGATGCGACGTCCAAAGATATTTGCATTTTCTCTACGCCGAAAAGTGGAAATTGCGGTAGTAAACAAAACAGCAATGGTTGTTGTTTTTAGACCTCCTGCGGTAGACCCAGGACTACCGCCAATCAGCATCAACGCAATGGTGATAAATTGTCCCGCCTCACTCAAATCAGTTAATTCCACCGTATTAAAACCCGCCGTTCGTGGTGTCACAGCTTGAAAAAGAGAAGATAAAAGCCGTTCCTTTCGCGTGAGATCATCAAACTCAAAAAAATAAAAGTACATTGCCGGAACTATCAATAAAACCGCTGTGGTACAAAGAATCACCTTGCTCTGCATCCGGTATTTGCGCAAATGCAATCGATTTGTCCGAATATCATCCCAAGTCAGAAAGCCGATGCCGCCAAACACAATTAAGAACATAATAGTAAAGTTTATGACTGGATTTGCTGCATAGCTGGTCAGGGAGGAAAAGGGAGTGCGCACACCCAACAGATCAAAGCCTGCGTTGCAAAAAGCGGACACGGAATGAAACAGTGCCATCCAAAGTCCCTTTTTCCCGAAATCACGGCAAAACACCGGCGCCATCACGGCTGCACACAGCAGTTCCATCACCAGTGTCACCTTGACGATAAAGCCAGTCAAGCGAACGATTCCTCCTACCTTTGGCGCTGAAATCGCCTCCTGCATGGTACTGCGCTGCATCAAAGAAATCTTCCGCCCGGAAATCATTGCAAAGGATGCGGCCACGGTAATAACCCCCATGCCTCCAATCTGAATCAGCATTAAAATAACAAGCTGGCCGAAGCCCGACCAGTATGTTGCCGTATCATGTATAATGAGTCCGGTTACACAGACTGCTGAGGTAGAAGTAAACAATGCCTCAAAGAAAGGCGTTGCCAGTCCGCTGCGGCTGGAAAATGGTAACATTAAAAGGAAGGTACCGAAAATGATCACACCAGAAAAACCAATGATGATAATTTGAAACGAAGTCAACTTCCTTTTTAACAACACTGCCCTCATAACTGCAATCCTCCTTTATACCCCTTTACGTGTCCTTAATCATAAATCAAAGGGAGTAAAGAAGGTAAAAGAGAATGCGTATCTGTATTAAGGCCGTCTAAAGATGCAGGACTTATTCTTTTTTATCACGGGCTTGTGCCAGAAATTCAATCAGCCGTTTCCTTGTCAGAATCCCGCATAGAGCATTCCGGCCATCAACGATGGGGACAAAATTCTGATTCAGCATTGAAGTTACAACCTGCTCGGAATCTGCATCTATTTGTAACGCAGGGCAAAAATCTCTGCGAACAATGCTGCCAAGTCGGTATCCCTCCTGTACTTTCAAGTCTGTTGTCTGGCAAGCAAGAAGGTGGCGGAGGAAATCTCCCTCCGTCACGCTTCCAATATACTGTTCCTGATCATTCAGTACAGGGACAGCGGTATAGCCATGTACCATAAACCGTTCCAATCCCTGACGAATCGTATCCTTTTCATAAAGAAATACAGTGGAGATTTTGGGAATCATGATTTTAGCGATGTTCATTTCACCCCTCCAGAATACCGTCCAGCATCAGATTGACTTCCAGCACATTGACAGTCTCTTCACCAAAGATGCCAAGGAATCGTCCGTCGGTGCAGTTTTGGATGATCTCACGCACTTCATCTTCGGTCATATCATTTGCCTTTGCAATGCGCGCTACCTGATATTCCGCTGCTGCCGGGGAAATATGGGGATCAAGCCCACTGCCGGAACAAGTAACCAGGTCCACCGGAATGGCCGTTTCGTCCATGTCCGGATCGGCAGCCCGGAGCTTTTCTACCCGCTCTGCCACGAGCTGTGCATACTCCTCGCTTGCCGGAGAGAGGTTGGAGGGAGCAGCGTACATCAGTGCCTTTCCGTTTTCATCCGTATAGGTGGAAACATCAATATTCATAATGCGCCCCCACATATGGGCTTCATCTGTATATTGCTGCCCAAGTAATTCACAGCCATATTTTTTTCCGTCTACTTCAATGATGCTTCCGTTTGCATTATCCGGGAAAATAAGCTGAGCAATTCCTGTGACAACACCCGTATAGATTACGCCGCACAGCAGAGTAAAGATCAAAAAGATCATGCCTGCCTTTGGCAGGACACTTTTTATCGTTTTCATGATAGATACCCCCTTATCCGAAGATGGTGAGAAAAATTTTCTGAAGCAATTCCGGCGCCCACAGGGCGAAACGCAGTGTATTCACACATAGGACGGCTAAGGTCATTCCAAGAATTCCTTCAAAATACGAGATTGTTTTCTTTGTTATCGCATTCATATTTGCCTCATCCTTATACCAGGCCGGTAAACACCAGCAGAACATCAATCAGTTTCACAAAGATAAAGGGAGCCGCCAGACCGCCCAGACCATAAACCAGCAGGTTCCGTGACAGCAGCTTTCCAGCAGCAACTTCACGATATTTCACACCTTTTAGCGCCAACGGAATGAGCGCAATAATGATGAGTGCATTATAAATAATCGCAGAGAGGACAGCGCTTTGCGGGGAATGCAGCCCCATAATATTCAGAGCAGACAGTCCCGGATAAAGTCCCATAAACAGCGCCGGAATAATGGCAAAGTATTTTGCCACATCGTTGGCAATGGAGAAGGTAGTCAGGCTGCCTCGTGTCATCAAAAGCTGTTTGCCGATGCGAACAATGTCGATCAGTTTTGTGGGTGAAGAGTCCAAATCCACCATGTTGCCTGCTTCTTTTGCTGCTTGTGTGCCGCTGTTCATGGCAACTGCAACATCTGCTTGTGCCAAAGCCGGAGCGTCGTTGGTGCCGTCGCCTGTCATGGCGACCAAATGACCCTTGGCCTGAAAATCACGAATCATTGCCAGCTTTCCTTCCGGCGTTGCTTCCGCAAGGAAGTCATCCACACCGGCCTCGGCAGCAATGGCCGCAGCAGTAATCGGATTGTCGCCGGTGATCATAATGGTCTTGATGCCCATTTTCCGCAGATCTGCAAATTTTTCCTTCACACCCTGCTTGATAATATCCTTCAAATAGATAACGCCGAGAATCTTGTGGTTCTTAGCCACAACCAGAGGTGTGCCGCCCTTGGACGCAATAGACTTGACAACTCGATCACAGTCTGGAGAATACATTCCGCCTGCATGGGTCACATAACTCTGCATGGCATCTGCTGCGCCTTTTCGGATTTCGTTGCCGTCAAAGTCGACGCCGCTCATACGAGTCACGGCAGTAAATGGGACAAAGTGCATATTCTTGTCCTGAAGGCTTCTGCCACGAATTCCAAACTGCTCCTTTGCCAGCACAACAACGCTTCTGCCCTCGGGGGTTTCATCGGCCAGAGAAGAAAGCTGCGCGGCGTCCGCCAGTTCCTGAATATCAACACCATCTACCGGAATGAACTCCGATGCCTGTCGATTGCCCAGGGTGATTGTTCCGGTTTTGTCAAGCATCAGAATGTCTACATCACCGGCGGCTTCAATGGCGCGTCCACTCATGGCCAGAACATTTGCCTGGTTCAGTCGGGACATACCGGCAATACCGATGGCGGAAAGCAAGGCACCAATGGTAGTAGGCGCAAGGCACACCAACAGCGCTACCAGAGTTGTTACAGAGGTGGGATTCTCAATTCCCGCCAGCTTTGCAGAAAAAATGGAATAAGTGTAGAGAGAGACTGTCACCAAGATAAAGATAATGGACAAGGCTACCAGAAAAATCTGCAAAGCAATTTCGTTGGGCGTCTTTTTCCGGGCAGCACCTTCTACCATCGCAATCATCTTGTCCAGAAAGCTCTCTCCGGCTTCGTTGGTCACTCTGACAACGATCCAGTCCGACAGTACAGTGGTGCCGCCGGTCACAGCGCTGCGGTCGCCGCCTGCCTCACGAATTACCGGAGCGGATTCGCCGGTGATGGCGCTTTCATCCACAGATGCCGCACCTTCTATGACTTCACCGTCTGCCGGAATCTGCTCTCCTGCTTTGACAATCACCAGTTCCCCTTTTTTCAGCAGGGCGGATGGAACCACAGTCACGCTTTCCTTCTGCGATACGGAGGGAATTTTATGTGCGTCCACATCCTTTCGGGATGCCCGGAGAGAATCTGCCTGCGCTTTACCACGGCCTTCTGCAATGGCCTCGGCAAAGTTGGCAAATAGCACGGTAAACCAAAGGATAATGGCAATCGCCAGTGTATATCCGCTTGGAGCGTCTTTTAACCCGAACAGGGATACCACCCAAAGGATACTGGTCAAGATCGCAGACACAAAAACCAGAAACATGACCGGGTTTTTTGCCTGTGTTTTCGGACTTAATTTCACAAAAGAATCTTTCATTGCCCTGCCGAGCATTTTCCGGTCGGCAAAAGCGCTTTTCTGTTTTGTACGCATATCTGTAAACCTCCTTTACGCAATGCTGCCAAAGAACTCAGCAAGCGGACCAAGGGCAAGCGCCGGGAAGAAGCTCAGCGCACCGATCAGCAATACCACAACAATCAGCAGGAAAACAAACATTCCATTTGTGGTAGACAAGGTGCCCGCAGTCGTGGCAATTTTCTTTTTCCCAGCCAAGCTGCCTGCGATTGCAAGTGTGCCGATGATGGGCAGGAACCGGGCAAAGAGCATCACCAGTCCCAGGCTTACATTCAGAAATACGGTATTCCCATTGAAACCGGCAAAGGCAGAGCCGTTATTGCCGCCACAGGATGAGTAGGCATACAGCATTTCAGAGAAACCGTGGGCACCGCCGTTATGCAGGCTATCCATGACAGAGGGTACTACGGCGGCAAGGCCACTGCCGACCAGAATTGCAATGGGTGTTGCAAGGCAAACCAGTACCGACCATTTCATCTCATAAGGCTCAATTTTCTTGCCAAGGAATTCCGGTGTACGGCCTACCATCAGACCGGCAATGAACACCGTCAGAATAGCAAAAGCAAGCATACCGTAAAGGCCGCAGCCCACGCCGCCGAAAATAACCTCGCCGAGCTGCATCAGCAGCATAGTCACCATACCGGCAAGCGGCGTGTAGCTGTCATGCATGGAATTTACAGAGCCGTTAGAAGCTGCTGTGGTGAAGGCTGCCCAGATAGAGGACGCTGCAATGCCGAAGCGAGTCTCCTTGCCCTCCATATTGCCGCCTGCCTGTTCTGCCATTGACATATTGACTGCGCCGTTTTGTGCAAGCTGGGGGGTGCCAACCTGTTCAGTGACGGCGATACAGCCCAAAGCAACAACCAGGCAGAGAAACATTGCCATAAAGATCGCAACACCCTGCTTCTTGTTCTTTACCGCAGAACCGAATGTGAAACACAGTGCCGCCGGAATCAGCAGAATGGAAATCATTTCGATCAGATTGGTAAAGGCATTGGGATTTTCCAAAGGATGTGCGGAGTTGACGCCCATATAACCGCCGCCGTTGGTGCCGCTCTGTTTGATTGCGACCTGGCTGGCCGCAGGACCCATCGGTACGAACTGCTCGGTGACGATCTGTGCATTCGAAACGATTTCGCCATCTACAGTGACGGTTTCGGTGTCTAAGTCAATTACCGCATCCTCAAGGATTTCGCCTTCTGCACTGACGGCAATCGGTTCTACAAGGGATACTGTTTCTGCACTTTTCAGGTTCTGGATCACGCCGCCGCCTACCAGCAACAGAGAAATGACCAGATTCAGCGGGAGTAGGATGTGAACCACAATGCGGGTCAAGTCCACCCAAAAGCTTCCCAACCCGGAGGATTTCACCTTGATAAAGCCACGGATCAATGCAAATAGAACGGCGATACCTGTAGCTGCGGAAACAAAGTTCTGAACAGTCAGACCTAAAGCCTGAGTGAGATAACTCAATGTGGATTCACCGGAATATGCCTGCCAGTTTGTATTGGTAATGAAACTTGCAGAAGTGTTAAATGCCAAATCCCATTTCACACCGGAAAGATTCTGCGGGTTTCCGGGAAGAACTCCCTGCAGAAGTTGAAGCAGGAACAGAAAAACAAGCCCGATACCGGAAAAAATCATTACACTTACCGCATATTTTTTCCATGTCATCTGTTCTTCTCTGTCTACACGCATAACCTTGTAAATCAGGTTTTCGCACGGTGTCAGAACTTTGGACAAAAAAGTTTTCTCGCCGCTCATGACGTTTTTTATGTATGCGCCCAGCGGAATTGCCAAAACAACCAGAATGGCAAGGTATAAAACATACTGAATCATGGTGCTCATGCCTGATCATCTCCCTTCATTAAAATATAGACATACCACAGCAGCATTGCTGCCGCACATACACCTATGAGTGCAATTAGCATTTGCATAAGATTCATCCTCCTTTTTGCTGTCCCCAATATCATAAAACCTTTCCTCTAAAAATGGCATTAGTCATCTTTTGTGCGTTTAAAGATGAAATAAAGATTACAACCAACCCAAAAGCCATGCCATAGGAAAGGCGATAACGATCGTACTGATACAGACACACGCCAAAACCAGTAATGGCATTCCAACAAAGATGGAGATGAAGCCAAGTAGCGGATGATGCCAAATAAAGCGCTCCGCTTTTGCGTCAAATCTCTGTTCAAATCTTCTCGCCGCATTTGTAATGCTCATAATTGTTCACCTCATTTCTTTCTTGCAAGGCCATAATACCGCTAAAAGTATTAAGAGGGGAAAAGGGTCCTGCAATCGAAACAAAGATTGTATAAGTCTTTGTCGCTCCAGGAAGTAATCTTACGGCTTTGTTCAAGCCTTGTGCGCTTTTGTCTGAAATCCGTCACGCTTTATAACGAGTCGTGATCCTTCAGGGTTTTGCTGCCAAATAGATGTCAAAACAGCAGTATAGCCCGGATAGAGGCGCTGTCGATAAAATAAAAAAGTGAACCCTCTGGGTATTTCCACCCAGAAAAGTCCACATAGAAAGAGTTGCTTTGGATTTATAAGAGATCGCAGTTGTCCAAATCCCTGCCATGAATCGTAGTTGTTGATGTACATTTGATGTTTAGTCTGAACAGGCAAGATTGTAGCTGCCGTATCGGGCTAGAACCCGGCCGTTTTTCCGGTTTTGCATAAAAATCCGATACCTGTTTTAAGGGGCTGATTTTGGCTCTGCACATTTTTGCACACTTTTTGCACACCGGAACAGCTGGATAACGGATGCAAGAGGGAACAACAGGTGCAAAGAATGCAGCGGATGCAAAATGTTAATTTACGACAAAACGCTAAAAACGACGAATTTGCGTAATTCCGGAAATTGATGATTGTTGCGCGTTGGTTTCTCTTAATCAGTGGGCCCAGGGTTCGAGTCCCTGGAGGTGCACCAC
>OHPI01001530.1_pt1 | contig 11827 bp, 10 predicted proteins | sample 1577651 | NCBI WGS metagenome assembly OHPI01 (sample SAMEA3879578, study PRJEB24766) | human gut metagenome | biome: human-associated habitat; feature: feces | place: USA | collected 1985/1987
TATATCATAAAAAATTAAAAGTTTATATAGTTAGTGATTTTGTTGAATAATCAAAAAAATGAATGTTATGATTGTAGTAATGAATTTAAAAGAGTTATAAAAGAAGTAATAAATAAACTAACAACAAAACTTTATCAATAAATGAGTGTTATATAATTAAATGCAAATGATGAGTAATCATGGGGATAAATTAAGTAAAAGTAGATATATTATAGAAAAAGAAATTAATTTCAAAATGGGCATATGGTAAACTTTGAATAGTAATAATTTATGTAATATAGATTAATTATATGCTCAGTTATTTAAAATTAAAGACTGAGGTGATAGAATATAATTGAAGAGAATAAAGAAAATGGTTTGATGTACAAGAAGGAGGGGAAGAATATGGCTGTATTAGCGAAACCGATTAATAGAATATCTGTTATAAAAAGACAAGAATCCCAAGAATTTGTACGTGAATTTAATCAGAATAAAGTAACAAATGATTTTTTAGAGTCTTGCAAGAAAGCTGGTAAATTATTTGGCAAAAGAAAATAAAAAGAGCATGATATATCTGCATGGATAATGAGGGGTATTATAGATTTTGCATATTCTTTATTAGATGAAGTAATAGGGTTTAAGGCTTTATTCTTACATTCTCTTCCAGAAGCAGAAGGCTTTTATGGAGCAAATGTGTTTAACCCAGTAGAGATTGATATGCAGCCTTTGCATTGCTGTGATTCAGAATATAAGCCGATGTATTTGGCGTTAAAAGAGGTGCATATGAATTATGATAAATAAGGTATATTAATTTATTTGGTATGCCTTATGCACATCCCACCCTTTAAAAATCCCCAATCCCATGTTATAATCATTAATCATCAGAAAACGGAGATAAGAACATGAGCGTAGTAACAGAAAAGTCAAAGTGCAGAATTCTTAAATTAGCATCAATGCTTGCGGTAACTATGGGAATTATAATGGCATTTTATGCGTTTTATATTATGTCGGAGCTATATTCATTTTCAGCAACAGAGCAGGGAAAGGCATTATATATGGCTGTCAAGCTGCTGAATATAGCATTTATAGCAGTTATTGTGGAAGGAGTTTACTTTGCAATTGCTGGATTTTATGGAATGACCAATATAGGTGCTGTTGATGCTGTAAAGAAAATCAAAGTTTATGGAATTGTTATGACTATAGCAGGAGTTGTTGATTTAATAATAGTATTTGTGGTATCTAAGTATTCAATAACTGGTAACACGCTGATTCTTATATGCCTTCCAGTTGTAATAGGGATTATGTATCTTGCAGGTGCATTTTATAATGAAAAGCTTATAAAGAATAATAATGGTGTGGAAGGTGATGGCAATGATTGATCCGAATGGAATAATGCCACTTAATTTCTTCAAATACAAGGGTGTGTATACAGGACAGCACAATGGAATGAGATATATGCTTAAGCAGACAGGAGAAAAGCCTGATTTAAAGCTTTCTGCGTGCGTGTGGCGCGGACCATATGCTTCATGTGCTGTTAAGGAAGAAGATAAGACGACAGAGATATTTGAACTGACAGAAGATGGTCGTCTTGCTGCCGTGGAATGGATAAGGCAGCAGTACGAATCCAGACTTGACTATTGGGAAGCGGCACCGTCTATAAAGGACGCTGTTCCGATTGTTCATGAATAAAGAGAATAATATATACAATGCAGCATATGGCGGCACCGGTAAGCAGGAGAGTGTATTCTTCTGCTTCTTTTATTATAAGACCAAATACAATTCGGCATATAATTCTTGATGAAAATATAGATATGACCGCAATACATAATGGCACAATTATACTGCCAAACGGGTCTGGCTGGATGTTCAGCTTCTTGTATATATTAAAAATGTAAAGCAGACTCATGCATATGTTGCTAATAAGAACACCATACAGATAACCGGTTATGCCAAGCTTTGGAATAAGCAGAAATACACAGGCAAGCCGGATGATAATTCCGGTTATATTAATTATGAATGTAAGGGCGGTATGTCCCATGCCATTAGTCACGCTTGTAAGGCTGATTTTTAAGTAGAGGAAAGGACACAGCCATGAAAGAATGCAGGTGTATATGTATACAGAGTCTTCGTGGAACATCATTGCACCTAGGCGCGCACCATAGTTAATGAATAAAAATATGCTTATAATGCCGAGACTCAAACACATGGAAACTGTTCTTTTTACTGTCACAGCAAGATGGTCAGACAGGACATTCGAACTTTCATCAGATACCTTTGGAAGAAGCATAAGTGCAAATGAATTAGCTGCCGTACATGGAAAAAGTACAAGTGGGAGAGCCATTCCTGTAAGTATACCAAACTGGCTTATTGCATCATCTTTGGACAGTCCATGCATGCACAGGATTGCGGGAATAAGAATTGCTTCTGCCCCTTCAAGCAGATGCAGAACAGTCTGATTGGCGTTAATTGGAAATGCATATTTAACAATATATCTGTATTCACGGAGTGAACAGGAGAGCTTCTGCGTCATGCTTTTATTATGAATGGAACGGAAAAACAGCGGAATAGCACAGTATGTGGCAGCTGCAAATTCACCGAATATATTACCGGTAACTGCGTCAGCAATTGATATTGTTGATACATTTTTTATGCGCACATAAAGTATAATAGTGCCAATACGCACAAGCTGTTCGACAAGCTGTGAGGAGGCTGGCAGAAAAGATTCCTTCTGACTGTAATAGTAATTAGATAAGCAGTTATGTATGCACATGAATGGCAGAGAGATTGCAGTTATACGGATTATTCCCTCACAGCGGCTTTCCATAAATATATGGTTTGCAATGAAATCGCTGAATATAAGAAATAAAAGCATAACGGCAATTGAAAGAGAAATAGTAATCTTTAATACGCAGAAAAGCCATTTCAGAGATGGAGATGATGCTGAATATTTTGAAACAGCTACAGAAAATCCACTGCAGCATACTGCAAATGCAAGCGCAATAAGAGGTATGCACATCTGGAATAGTCCGACTCCTGCAGCACCTGTATAATTAGTGAGAAGTATCCGAAAATAAAATCCGAGCAGTTTTGATAGAACGCCGGCAATTGTAAGTATTATGGCGGATTTGAATATGCCACCTTTTAAGGATAATTTATTATTCATAGCAGATACCGCAGATAGACTTATTAACAATATATGCCCTGCCTGAATACAATATTATAAGGAATTGCAGGGCGGAAATATAATGATATATATGGACAATGCGGCGACAACTGCTGTCAGAAAAGAAGTGGCTGAAGCAATGCTTCCATATCTTTTGGGAGATTATGGAAACCCGTCAGGTGTGTACAGATTGTCTGAAAAAGCTAAAAATGTTGTTGAGGAATCAAGAGATATTATTGCAGATATAATAAATGCTGACAGAAATGAAATATTTTTCACCTCTGGTGGTACAGAAGGGGATAACTGGGCAGTTAAAGCAGAGAGCCTGAAAAGAAAACAGGGACATATAATAGTAAGTTCAATAGAACACCATGCGGTGACGGAATCGGCACTGTGGCTTAAGAATTATGGAATAGATGTCACATTTGCACCAGTTGATGAGCAGGGAATTGTTAAGCTGGAACAGTTAGAAAAAATGATTAGAAATGATACATTTTTAGTGTCAGTTATGCTTGCTAATAATGAAATTGGAACTATCCAGCCGATAGAAAATGTATGTGAAATTGCGCATGAGTATGGTGCAAAGGTTCATTCTGATGCAGTGGCGGCATTTGGACATATTGATGTTGATGTGAAAAAGCTGGGCGTGGATTTCTTAAATGTAAGCGGACATAAGATATGCGGACCAAAGGGCGTAGGATTTCTGTATGTCAGGGGCGGAAAGCCAGAACGGTTCATGCATGGAGGCGGACAGGAGAACGGACTTAGGGCAGGCACTGAAAATGTAGCCGGGATTGCAGGACTTGCGACGGCGGCAAGAATTGCTTATGAAACACTTTCTGACAGGGCAAGGCAGGAAAAGAAAATCAGCGACTATATGATTAAGAGAATACTAAGAGAAATTCCTTATTCAAGACTTAATGGAAGCAGGGAAAGCCGTGTTACGGGCAATATGAATTTCAGTTTTCAGTATGTTAATGGCGGAATGCTGGTTGTAATGCTTAACAAACAGGGAATATGCGCATCTGCAGGTTCAGCGTGTACATCTAATTCAGGAAAGCCTTCACATGTCCTTCTTGCACTTGGACTTGATGAAAAAATAGCAGAAGGTTCACTAAGGCTGACAATTAACCATACAATTACACACAGGGAAGCTGATTATGTGGTTGAGTGTATTAAGAAAGATGTTGCCAGACTGCGGGAATTGGCTTAATATTAATATATCAGACAGTTACGGAGGTTAAAATAATATGTGGTACGAAGAAGCGGTGTTTTATCAGGTATTTCCACTTGGATTTTGTGATGGATTAAGAGACAACGACGGGGTGATGAACAGATGCATATCAGAATTTGCAGACTGGATACCGCATTTGCAGAAGTTAGGAGCTGATGCGGTGTATTTTTCTCCAATTTTTGAGAGCGATTATCATGGCTATGATACAAGGGATTACCGTGTGATAGATAAAAGAATAGGAAGTAATAAGAATTTTGCAGAGCTTGTGTCAAAGCTGCATGAGGCAGGAATAAAGGTAGTCATTGACGGTGTGTTTAATCATGTCGGAAGGGGCTTTTTTGCATTTAAGGATGTATGTGAGAAAAAATGGGATTCTGCCTATAAGGACTGGTTTAACATCAGCTTTGATGGCAATTCACCATATAATGACGGCTTCTGGTATGAGGGCTGGGAAGGATATTACAATCTTGTGAAACTCAATCTGAATAATCCGGATGTGGTTAATTATCTTATTGAGTCGGTGCGTGGCTGGGTTGATGAATTTGATATTGATGGAATCAGACTTGATGTTGCGTACTGCCTTAACAGGGATTTCATGAAGCGTTTAAGATACGAAACAGACCAGATGAAGCAGGAGTTTTTCCTTGTAGGAGAAATGCTTCATGGTGATTACAACACAATTGTGGGTAATGAATGCCTGCACAGTGCAACTAATTATGAGTGTTATAAGGGGCTGTATTCGAGCTTTAATTCAATGAATATGTTCGAGATTGCACACAGCATAGAAAGGCAGTTTGGAAAAGAACCATGGTGTCTGTATACAGGAAAACATCTGCTTACATTTGTTGATAACCATGATGTTTCAAGGATTGCCAGCACACTTACTAACAAAGCACATCTGCCGCTTATATATGCCCTTATGTTCGGTATGCCGGGAATTCCATGTATATATTATGGAAGTGAATGGGGATGCGAGGCAGTTAAGGGCAGCGGCAATGACAATATTCTGCGTCCGGCATTTGATAAGCCGGAATACAATGAGCTGACTGATACAATAAGTTCATTAGGACAAATGTATCATAACAGCAGGGCTTTAAGCTATGGTGATTACACAAAGAAAGTGCTTACAAACAGACAATATGTATTCAAAAGGGAAGCAGATGGAGAAAAAGTGCTTGTTGCAATTAATGCAGATGAGAATGAGTACACAGCGTACTTTGATACAGAATGTGCAGATGCACTTAATCTTATAACAGGTAAGAAGGAAGACTTATCTGGGAAAATAGTTCTTCCACCTTACAGCTTCAGATTTTACAGATGTATGTAGAAGGTGCAGATAAGATACATGTATATAAAATAAGCCTGAGCTCATCATAATCTGATGAACTCAGGCTTTCTTTCATTAAATATTGTGTAGTAATTAAATCCTGCGTTCTTAAGCATATCAGCCACGACATCAAATCTGTAAGCAAAAAACTTAACTTCGTGTGCATCAGAACCTACAGTGATTATCTCTCCTCCGAGGTCGTGATACATTTTAACAATATCAAGGCAAGGATTAGGTTCAGGCATGCCGTATTTAAGACCGGCAGTGTTGATTTCAATTCCTTTTCCTTGCTCAATGATTGTTTTAAGAATTACGCAGATTAAATCATTAAAATCGTGCCAGTTATATGTGTAAGAATTGGCAGGTATATATCTTGCAATATAATCAAGGTGACCATATACATCAAAGTTGTGACAGCAGCTAAGATTATCAAGAATACTTTCGTAATAAGTTAAAACAGTATCCTTTGCAGAACGTTTCTCCCAAAACTCAGGGTAGTATGGATCTTCTCCATATACAAGATGTGACGAGCCTATTATAAAATCAAGCTGTTTTGCAGAATCGTATGAATTGACTCTGTCTGCGACGCTTCTCATAAGTCCCTGTTCAACACCTATGTGAATATTGATTTTATCATTGTATGATTCTTTCAGATTCTGGAAATACTTAATGTATTCCGGAAAATCAAGGTCAAACATGACTTTTCCATCTTCTAAAGGAGCATCAAAGTCATTATGGTCGGTAAAACAGATGTGCTTAAATCCCAGTGAAATAGCATTGTTAACAACATTTACAGGGTTCTCCTCTGAATCGGAAGAGAACATAGTATGTATATGTGAATCTGATAACAGCATAGTAATGTCCTCCATCAAATATTAGTCATATGCTTAAATGTCAATATACATTATACATAAACATAATTAATCCGCAATTGATATTTTTGATGTTTATGTAGAACATGTAAGCTAATGTAAAATATAGGTAATTTTTCCTTGAAAATGATTATTAGTATTGATATTATTAAGAAGACAGCGTATAAATTCTGATTATGTGAATGCGCATAGATGTAGAAGTACCAACTACGCTGTCCGACCTTGACTTTTATGCGCAGATAGGAGCTTTCGTGAGTTTTGAATTGATACACATTGTGATTATTCTTCTCGGAGGAATAGCGCTTTTCCTTTTTGGAATGCAGCTTATGGGAGATGGATTAAAGAAAGTGGCTGGAGGAAAACTGGAAGTTATTCTGTACAGATTAAGTAATACACCTCTTAAGGGGGTATTGCTTGGTACAGGTGTTACGGCAATTATCCAGTCATCGTCGGCAACTTCTGTTATGGTTGTTGGTTTTGTTAATGCCGGTATGATTAAAATGAAACAGGCTATCGGTATTATTATGGGCGCAATTATAGGTACATCTGTTACTGGATGGGTATTATGTCTTTCTGATATCAGTGGTGGTGCCGGATGGGTAGATTTACTTTCAACAGAGGTTCTTGCTGCTGTTATTGGTGTTATCGGAATCATGTTTAGGATGTTCTGTAAGAACCCTACAAAAAAGCATATAGGTGATATTATGATAGGTTTCTGTATCCTTATGGTAGGAATGCAGAACATGAGTGCAGCAGTTGCACCATTAAGATCTGAGCCGGCATTTATTGATATGCTTACTAAGTTTTCTAATCCATTTATAGGAATACTTATAGGACTTTTGGTTACTGCTGTTTTGCAGAGTGCGTCTGCTACAGTTGGTATTCTTCAGGCTTTATCAGTTACAGGAGCTATTTCATTTTCAGTAGCACTGCCTATTATAATGGGTATTGCTGTCGGAGCTGCCATGCCTGTTATCATTTCTTCATTTGGTGCGACTACAGATGGTAAGAGAACAGCATTTGTATATCTTCTTGTTGATGCACTTGGTGCTTTAATATGGGCAGTAGTATTTTATAGTATTAATCATTTTGTGCATTTTTCATTTATGGACAGAACGATGACAACTGTTTCGATAGCATTTGTGAACTCATTATTCAGAGTTGCAACAGTTGCTGTACTGTTTCCATTTATCAGATTCCTTGAAAAGATGGTATGTGCAATTTTCAAGGAGGTTGTTGATGAGGAAGATAAAGATATTGTTGAAATCAGTGTACTTGATGACAGATTTATTGCTCATCCTACAGTTGCTATTGAACAGGCTAAGACAGTTCTTTGTTCAATGGCACATATGGCACAGAAAAATCTTATTCGTTCCATGGAACTACTGGATACATTTTCGCAGGAAAAATATGACAAGATTCAGAGAAGAGAAGATAAGGTTGACAGATATGAAGATAAGCTTGGAACTTATCTTGTAAAGATTACACAGCAGGAGCTTACTTCTGGGCAGAACAAGGAGGTCTCAAAGCTTCTCCATACAATTTCAGATTTTGAGAGAATAAGTGACCATGCTGTTAACATATCACAGGCAGCAGCAGAACTGTTTAATGAAAAGCTTAGGTTTTCTGATTGTGCTGTTGAAGATGTTGAACTGATGTCATTAATTATGAAAGAAATAGTTGGAAATGTAATAGATGCATTTGAACAGAACAAGGTAGAATATGCCTATAAGACAGAGCCGTTAGAAGAACTCGTTGACATATATTGTGATGAAATGAAGATGAATCATGTCAAGCGTGTCCAGAAAGGTGAATGTACACTTCATCAGGGCTTTATATTTAATGATCTGCTTACAGATTTCGAGAGAATTGCTGACCATTGTTCTAACGTGGCAGTTGCGATTATTGAGCTTGAGTTAAATGTGTTTGATACACATGAGTATCTTATTAATCTCAAGAAGGATAACGGAACTAATTTTGATAAATATTTTGAGGAATACAAAGAAATGTTTCCTTTAAGTCAGTATTAAGCGGGGATTAGTGTTAAGTAGATAATATTGGATACAGAATTTGTTAAAATTTCGTCAAAATGACTAATTGATAATGAGTTATTATTGAAAAAAGTGCAAAAATGTAAAAAATGGGAAGAAAGCCTTGATATTTTGCTTCTTCTTATGTAAAATACACGGTAGTTGAAATTTTAACAAACTATGTTATAAAAATTCATTTTAGGAGGAATTGTTTTTATGTCAGTAAAAGTTGCAATTAATGGTTTTGGACGTATCGGCAGACTTGCATTCAGACAGATGTTTGGTGCAGAAGGATACGAAGTAGTAGCTATCAACGATCTTACAGATCCTGCTATGCTCGCAAACCTTCTTAAGTACGATACAGCACAGGGCGGCTACTGCGGTAAGATTGGTGAAAACCTTCACACAGTTGAGGCCGGCGAAGGCTCAATCATCGTTGACGGCAAAAAGATCACAATCTACGCTAAGCCAAACGCTGCTGAGCTTCCTTGGGGCGAACTCGGTGTTGATGTAGTTCTCGAGTGCACAGGTTTCTATACATCAAAGGCAAAGAGCCAGGCTCACATTGATGCCGGCGCTAAGAAGGTTGTTATTTCTGCTCCTGCAGGCAACGACCTCAAGACAATCGTTTACAGCGTAAACGAAAAAACTCTTACAGCTGACGATACAATCATTTCAGCTGCTTCATGTACAACAAACTGCCTCGCTCCTATGGCTGACACACTTAACAAGTATGCAGAAATCCAGAGCGGTATCATGTCAACAATCCACGCTTACACAGGCGATCAGATGATTCTTGACGGTCCTCACAGAAAGGGCGACAAGAGAAGAGCAAGAGCAGGTGCTGCTAACATCGTTCCTAACTCAACAGGTGCTGCAAAGGCTATCGGTCTTGTAATTCCTGAGCTCAACGGTAAGCTCATCGGTTCTGCACAGCGTGTTCCTGTTCCGACAGGTTCAACAACAATTCTTACAGCTGTTGTTAAGGGTTCTGATGTAACAGTTGAAGGTATCAACGCTGCTATGAAGGCTGCTGCTTCTGAGTCATTCGGTTACAACGAAGATCCGATCGTTTCTTCAGATGTAATCGGTATGAGATTCGGTTCACTCTTCGATTCTACACAGACAATGGTATCAAAGATTGCTGATGATCTTTATGAGGTTCAGGTTGTTTCTTGGTACGACAACGAGAACTCATACACAAGCCAGATGGTAAGAACAATTAAGTATTTCGCTGAGCTTGGCTAATCTGAATTTACAGATTATTCTTTGGGCTGTCCTTTTTGGACAGCCCTTTTTGTTTTCCTTTTCGGAAGATGTTTATCCTTATTTTTCTTTATTCGTAAAATTATGCTTTAAAATGTAACATTTAGTCGCAGTTTATAAAATATACACGAAAAATTAGTTTTAAATTTTTTGAATTTGCTTGAAATTGACATATAATTTTGGTATTATATAAGTGTGAGCAAACAATCAACAATCAAAAGATATTAAACAAGGAGCAATTCTTATGAATTACAGCTTTAACGAGGCAAGACCGGCTCTTGAAGTTTTTCACACCGGCGATTCAGTGCGTGCATATGATTTTTTGGGCGCACACCTCGTGAACCGTAACGACAAAAACGGAGTAGTGTTCCGTGTGTGGGCGCCAACCGCAAGGAGCGTTTCGGTTGCAGGCGATTTTAATAATTGGAACAACGAGGCAAACTATATGTATAACATCGGTTACGGTGTGTGGGAAGTGTTTGTCGAGGGTGTAAAACAGTTTTGTACATACAAATACTGCATTGAAAGCGAATACGGCGACAGGCTTATGAAAGCAGATCCGTATGCTTTTCATGCTCAAACTCGCCCCGGTCAGGCCTCTGTTGTATATGATATAGAAAGCTATTCGTGGAATGACAGCGAATGGTTTAATAAACGCAAAGAAAACAACATTTCATCGTCACCGATGAATATTTATGAAATACATGCAGGCTCATGGAGAAAATATCCTGACGGCAACTTTTTTAACTATCAAAAGCTTGCCGATGAGCTTATCCCCTACCTAAAGGAGATGCACTACACCCATGTTCAGCTTATGCCGATTATGGAGTATCCCTATGACGGCAGCTGGGGTTTTCAGACAACCGGCTACTATGCCCCGACTTCACGCTATGGCACACCGTCTGATTTTATGGCTTTTGTTGACAAGCTTCACGGTGAAGGCATTGGTGTGATTCTTGACTGGGTTCCGTCAAATTTTCCGACGGACGATTTCGGACTTGCAAGGTTTGACGGTTCGCCTCTTTATGAAAGCAACGATCCAAAAACAAGCAAGCGTGACTCATGGGGAACCTGCCTTTTCAACTACGCAAGATTCGAGGTTACAAGTTTTCTTGTTTCATGCGCAATGTTCTGGCTCGACAAATATCATATTGATGGCTTGAGAATCGGCGCACTCTCCTCTATGCTCTACCTCGATTATGGTAAAGCCGAGGGCGAATGGGAACCGAACAAATTCGGCGGAAAAGAAAATCTTGACGCTGTTGATTTTGTAAAAAGACTCAACACGGCTGTTCATATGTACCACCCCGATGTTATGATGTTTGCTGAAGAAAACACATCGTGGCCAAAGCTTACTCATAAAATAGAGGACGGCGGTCTTGGTTTCGACTTCAAGTGGAACATGGGCTGGATGAACGATATGCTGCACTATATGTCACTCAATCCGATGTGGCGGCCGTTCAATCATGACAGTCTTACCTTCAGCTTTTATTATGCTTTTTCAGAAAAATTTCTTCTGCCGATTTCACACGACGAGGTTTCTCACGGCAAAGGCTCACTCATAAAGCAGATGCCCGGAAAGTATGATGAGCAGTTTGCAGGCGTGAGAGCATTCATAACATATATGTACGCTCATCCGGGCAAGAAACTCGTGTTCATGGGGACTGAAATCGGACAGTTTGACGAGTGGAATCACGAAGAGGCAATTCAATGGGATTTGCTTGAATTTGAAAAGCATAAAAAGCTCAGAACATTTTTTAAAGAGCTTAACAAATTTTATCTTGACTGCAAGCCGCTCTACGAACTTGACACGGTCTGGAAAGGCTTTGACTGGATTCACCATGACGATTACACAAACAGTGTTATTGCATTCAAGCGCACCGACAAAAACGGTGATGAAATTGTTTCGGTATGTAATTTTCAGCCCATCAGGCGTGACGAATACTGCATCGGTGT
>OHPI01001546.1_pt1 | contig 11687 bp, 9 predicted proteins | sample 1577651 | NCBI WGS metagenome assembly OHPI01 (sample SAMEA3879578, study PRJEB24766) | human gut metagenome | biome: human-associated habitat; feature: feces | place: USA | collected 1985/1987
CCGTAGCGCAGGCCGCGCACCGAAGGATCGGGAGCCATCTTGGCCGAAGTCGAAATGCGGGGTTCGTCGTAGGGCCGGCGGGCGGGCTTCGGCTGTCCGTCGGACGCCGCGGCCGCACCGGGAAGTCCGGATGCGCCGGATGCGGACTCCGCACGGCGGGATTCCTGACCCAGTACCTCAACGTCTACAAGGTTAAGGAGGGCTATTTCGGCTACCGCCCGATCTTCGACTCGGCGCAGATCCTGATCACGATCACCAGCTACGGAAACGACACGCTCACGCCGCAGAAGTACAACGTCTACGAAATCAAGAGCAACAAATACCTGACCGAGAAGCCGGTCGCCGCGGGTAAAACCGAGCGCGACACGGTCTTCTACCTCAACTTCGACCCCGTCAAGGAGGGCGTTATCGGCGCGGACGACGAGCCGGTCTTCACTTTCACCTTCCCCGACGGCGAGACGACGGGTCCCGCCACCACGGCGGTCACCATGAACACGACCCCGGCAACCCAGAATTTCATCGACCGCCTGATGCTCCAAAAAGGTTCGGGCACCGCCTACGAAGACGACTACTCGATCTACAGCACCGACAGTCTCAAGCAGTGGGTGGAGGAGTTCAAGGGTCTCTACATCGTTCCGGCCGAAGACCAGAAGGAGAAGGGCAAGGGCAACATCTACGCCACGGAGCTCGAAAGTTCGGGTTTCATGGTCTATGCGCGCAACCGCGTCGAGAGCGACCCGACGCTGATCAAGGATACGATCGACATGGGCTACATATTCTACAATACGAGCATCTCCACGGAGTACGGCAACGTTTCGGTCAATACGATCCGCCGCGACTACGGCATGGCGACCAGCGCTGACGCCAAGTTCGACATCGCCGACGCCAAGGAGGAGGCCGGAAAACCGATCACTGACCACCCGACCTACGACCAGATCTATGTCGAGGGCATGGGCGGCGTGGTAACCGCCATCACGTTCGACAAGCCCTTCTTCGACGCGCTGGAAGCCGAGATCGTCGCAGGCAACGAGGGCGCCCAGAACTTCAAGACGCTCGCCATGACTCAGGTCCGCATGTCGATCTACTTCAAGGGCAGCAATTACGACTGGACGAAGCTGACCGACATGCCGCATATGATCGGGGAGATGGACAAGTCGCAAACCCGTCTGGGCCTTTACACCAACTACAAGACGCTTTCGGCCATTCCCGACTACGCCTATGCCTACGAGCAGAACTACAGCACGACGCTCGCTTACGGCGGCTACATCAACCGCAGCCGCGGCTGCTATGTGATGATCCTGCAGGACGCGCTTTCCACTCTGGGCTACCAGACCGGGAGCCGCATCGACGGCATCTTCGGTGCCCGGACGGAAGAAGCGCTGAAAGGCTTCCAGCGGCGCACGAGCCTGCGTGTGGACGGTGTGTGCGGCTGCAACAGCTGGAAAAAGATCAGCACCGCCGTCATCGGCGTGGGGCGGACAAAAACGACGATCGATTGATAAACCCTCTCAGTCTCGCTTCGCTCGCCAGCTCCCCCGAAAGGGGGAGCTCTTTTGCATCTGATGGTTTGCACTCATAAAGCTCGCCCTTCGGGAGAGCTGGCACGGCGTCAGCCGTGATTGAGAGGGTTTTCTTCCCGTGAAACAATCTTCGCTTCCCATCACCGAAAGTTGAAACTTTCTCCCCCATCTGCCCTTTTCGTTGCGCAGGCAGGCAAAACGTGCTAAAATAGCCCTATTATCAAAATGATCCGTGTTAAAGAGGGGGTATCAGGATATGCAATTTTCCAAACGACTGGATCTGTTCGGCGATGAGATCTTCGCCGCACTGAACGAACGCAAGGTGGAACTGGAAGCTCAGGGCCGTACCATTTATAATCTGAGCGTCGGCACACCGGACTTTGCGCCTGCCGAGCACATCCGCAAGGCCATGATGGACGCAGCCGCCGACCCGCAGAACTGGAAGTACAGCCTGCGCGACCTGCCTGAGCTGCTGGATGCTGTGTGCGGCTACTACAAGCGCCGCTTCGGCGTAGAGATCACGCCGGATCAGGTAGCCAGCTGCGCCGGCAGTCAGGAGGGCGTGGGCCACATCGGCATGGTGCTGTGCGATGAGGGCGACACCGTGCTGCTGCCCACCCCCTGCTACCCGGTGTTCATTGCGGGCAGTCTGCTGGGCGGCGCAAAACCCTGGTATTACCCGCTGACCAAAGAGCATGGCTTTCTGCCTTACGTGAAGGATATCCCGGAGGATGTGGCCCGCAAGGCAAAGTACATGATCGTCTCCCTGCCCGCAAACCCGGTGGGCAGCGTGGGCACGCCGGAGCTGTACGCCGAGCTGGTGGCCTTTGCAAAGAAGTACGATATCCTCATCATCCACGACAACGCCTACAGCGACATCATCTTTGACGGAGCCGTGGGCAACAGCTTCTTCAACACGCCCGGTGCCATGGATGTGGGCGTGGAGTTCTTCAGCCTTTCCAAAAGCTTCAACGTTACCGGTGCCCGCATCAGCTTCCTTGTGGGCCGCAGGGACGTGGTAGCCGCCTTTAAAAAGCTGCGCGGTCAAATCGATTTCGGCATGTTCCTGCCGGTGCAGAAAGCCGCCGTCGCCGCCCTGACCGGCCCGCTGGACATGGTAAAGGCCCAGTGCGGCCTGTACCAGCAGCGCCGCGATGCCCTGTGCGGCGGTCTGCGTTCCATCGGCTGGAATGTGCCGGACAGCCATGGCAGCATGTTCGTGTGGGCTCCCATCCCGGCAAAGTATGCAAAGAGCATGGACTTCTGTCTGGAACTTGTGGAAAAGAGCGGCGTGCTGTGCACCCCGGGTTCCAGCTTCGGCCCCTTGGGCGAAGGCTACGTGCGCTTTGCCCTCACTCTGCCGCCGGAGCGCATTGCCGAGGCGGTGAATTCCATCAAAGAGAGCGGTATCCTGAACTAAAAAATAACGGGAACGTCCATGCGGCGTTCCCGTTATTTTTATGCGTTCACAATGTTCTCTCCTGCGCCATCCAGCCATGTGCGCAGGTTGTTGGTGGTAATGTTCATCAGCCGCTGCAGAGCTTCATTGGTGGCCCATGCGATGTGCGGCGTCAGCAGAGCGTTGGGCAGGCCCCGCAGCGGACTTTCCTGCGGCAGTGGCTCGGTGCCAAAAGCGTCTGCCCCGTAAAAGGCCAGCTGCCCGTTTTTCAGCGCATCGGCCACGGCCTGCTCGTCCACCAGCGCACCGCGGGCGGTGTTCAGCAGGATCATGCCGGGCTTTGCCCTGGCAAGGGAGTCTGCATTGACCAGTCCGCGCGTGGCGGGCGTGGCCGGACAGTGCAGGCTGAGCACATCGCTGCGGGCCAGCAGGGCGTCAAAGTCCACGAACTCCACCCCGTCGGCGGCGTACTCCGGCCGCACGGTGCGGGTGCACACCAGCACATCCATGCCAAAGGCTCTGGCAATGCGGGCGGTCTGCCGCCCAATGCTGCCGTAGCCGTAGATGCCAAAGGTCTTGCCCAACAGCTCTACCTGCGGCAGCAGCCGGTAGGCGGTGGGGTCTTCGGTGCGCCACCGGCCGTCCTGCACAAGACGGTCATAGCGGTCGGCACACTGGCAGATGGCCAGCAGCAGGCTGAAGGTCATCTGCGCCACACTGTGCGTAGAATAGCCCGGCACATTGGCCACAGCCACGCCATGGCGGCGGCAGGCCTGCAGGTCAAGGTTGTCGGTGCCGGTGGCGATGATGCCCACCCACCGGAGCTTCGGACACCGGGCCAGAACGTTTTCGTCGATGCGGCACTTGTTCAGGAACACGATCTCTGCATCCCCGATGCGCGGCACCACCTCCTCCGGCGCGGTGCGCCCATAGCGGGTGACGTCCGGCACCAGCGCTTCCACGCCCGACCAGTCCAGATCTCCCTGCTGTATGGCATAGTCTTCCAGAATAACTGCTTTCATTTGAACTTCCTCCCCTTTTATTTTACACGGGATACAGTGCCAGCACCGTGCCCTGCGGGCTCTCGCGGCTTTCCAGCGCGGCATAGCCCCGGGCCAGCAGGATGGCAATGTGCACCCGGTCTGCCAGCGGCACCCAGACCGGCGGCTGGTTCTGTCCCAGACAGCCCGCCTGCAGCCAGAAGCAGGGGGCCAGACTGTCCAGCGGACGGATAGCCCGCAGCGCGAACCCCTGCCGCAGGTACAGCGGCAGCACTTCTTCAGCAGCGCACTCCACCACAGCCCACCGGACCCGGCCCCGGGCCAGCTGTTCCTGCCGGGCGGCGGCAGCAGCCAGCAGCGGTGCAAGGGTCCCGGCGGCACGGCTGTCCGGCCCGGCCGCTGGGGTGAGAAAGTACCCGCCCGCCGTGCAGCCCCAGCCCAGAAAGCGGCGCAGCGCAGCCGCTGCGGCTACATCGGCGTCCATGGGCAGCAGGATGCATCCGGCACCGGGAGCGCCCCGCACACCGCCGGTGCCCCATGCCTCGCCTACTGTTAGCATCCGCAGCACCTCGCTGCGCGGGCGGTACACACAGCTCACTTCACCTCTGACCAGCTGACAGAACTCTTCTGTTGAAAGCCGCCTTACCTGCCGCGTGCGCGGCGGGTCACAAACCTGGATCATTTGGTTTCCCCCATTCTTTTCGTTATGCTCTCAGCATACCGGACCGGGGGCGAGAATCGGCGCGAAACAGGGCCGTTCTTTTTTGTTTTACAGATCCAGCGTTACGTCCTCGCTCAGCACCTGACCAATGGGCTTTGCAATGCACAGGTCGGCTTCGGCATCGGCCCCGGTGGGCTGCATGTTGATGACCACCAGATGATCGCCCCGGAAGTACCGGATGAGCCCCGCTGCCGGGTACACCACCAGACTGGTGCCGCCGATGATGAGGGTATCCGCATGACGGATGGCGTTCACCGCGCCGGACAGCACCTCTTCGTCCAGCCCTTCCTCATACAGCACCACGTCGGGTTTTACGATGCCGCCGCATTCGGTGCAGCGGGGCACGCCGGTGCTGTCTGCAATAAAGTCCACATCGTAGAATTTGCCGCACTGGGTGCAGTAGTTGCGCAGGGTGCTGCCGTGCAGCTCGTACACCGTGCGGCTGCCCGCTGCCTGATGCAGGCCGTCGATGTTCTGGGTGACGACCGCTTTCAGCCTGCCCTCCCGTTCCAGCTTTGCCAGCCGCAGGTGGGCCGCGTTGGGCTTTGCCCCCTTCACGATGAGTTTATCGCGGTAAAAACGGTAAAACTCCTCCGGGTTCTCCTCCCAGAAGGTGTGGCTCAGGATGGTTTCCGGCGGGTAGGCGTACTTCTGATGATAAAGTCCGTCCACACTGCGGAAGTCCGGGATGCCGCTCTCGGTGGAAACGCCCGCCCCGCCAAAGAACACGATGCTGCTGCTTTTGGCAATGATCTCTTCCAATGCCTGTACCATAACAAAAAACGCCCCTTTCGCCGGATGTACATTTGTGTTAAGATAGCTTTAGTATAACACAAACTCACAGGAAAGGAAGCGCAGCTTTTGAACGTCTGGTATGTGAACAGCATTCTGGGCACCTTCCGGCTGGAAGAGGAGGACAATGCCATCTGCGGGCTGGCCCTCTGCCCGGACGGGGTGCCGGAGCTGGAGCCCCTGCCCCGCAAGGTATGCGAGACGCCCCTTCTGCAGGAGGCCGAGGAACAGCTGAACGAATACTTTGCCGGGGCGCGCAGGGAATTCGACCTGCCGCTGGCCCCCAAGGGCACCCCCTTCCAGAAAGCGGTCTGGGCCGAAATGTGCCGCATCCCCTACGGCGAGACCCGCACCTACGGCCAGCTGGCCGCTGCCATTGGCAGGCCCTCTGCCTGCCGGGCCGTGGGCGGAGCCTGCCACAGCAACCCCATTGCCATCCTTCAGCCCTGCCACCGGGTGGTGGGCCGCAGCGGCCGCCTGACCGGCTACGCCTACGGCGTGGAGATGAAGCAGTATCTGCTGGAACTGGAACAGGGGTAAGCCTTGCAAACGAAAAAGAGCCATTGCACACCCGTTTTGTGCAATGGCTCTTTATTTTTCACTCCGTTTTACTGTGCGCTGTACACGCTGCCCATCGTCCAGGAATTGTCCGCGCTGTACTTTGCATGGTTGCGCAGGTAGGTGACCCACGCGCCATAGCCGTTGCCGGCGCTCAGATGCACACCATCCGGTGCGGCAAGCATCTCCTTCAGGTTGCCCTCGCCGTCTGCAAGAGCCTCCCACAGGTCCAGATAGACGCAGCCCTTGCTGGCTGCCATCTGGGCCAACTGCTCGTTCACCCCGCGCAGCACATCGGTGGCAAGGCCCGGCTTTTCTGCTGCCACAGTGGGCCGCACCGGCGGGATGGACTGCACGTAAATGGTGCAGCCATCGCCCAGCGTCTGGCGCAGCAGATCCAGCATCTGGCCGTAGTAAGCAAGGAAGCGGTCTGACGCGCCCAGTGTGGTGAGGGTGTTGGTGCCCAGCAGGATATACAGCTTTCTGGGCTGCGCGGCCGCCAGAACATCCAGTGCCACCTCCTGCCCGCGGGTGGGACTCTTGACCGCGCTGCGGTTCACGATGGCGTCCGGGCCCACGCCGGTATAGCCGCAGATGAGCGCCCCGCCCAGATTGATCTGGTAATCCGAGAAGCCCACGGTCAGGCTGTCGCCCAGAAAAGCCGCATCCGCAAAATAGCTCAGATCCACCTGCCCACAGCTGGGCTGACGGATTACACTGGCGTCATAGGCCTTTACGGTGTACGCTCCGGCGGTCTGCTTTGCCGGGCCAAATGCTTCCAGGGTGACGGCGTCCGGTGTGCCGATGCTGCTGTCCGGTGCGGCACTGCTGCTGTCTGCCTCGCCCTGCATGGGCAGCGGGGCCAGAATGTTCTCGGCAATGCCACCGGCATTGGTGGATGGGGTATCGTCCGCGCCCTCTGCGCCTTTTTCCAGAATGGCGGTGATGGCGTAGGATACCAACAAAATTGCGATCACTGCGCCCAGAAAACGCAGCCTGCCGCTGACGGCACCGTGCCGTGCCCGGCGCGGTGCCGAATGATATTCGTGTGAAATGCCCATGGTTTTTCCAGCTTTCTCCAATTTTCCCCCGCAGAGGGGGACTTTTACCGCCCCCGGAGCGGTCTGTTTTTTATTTTATCATAATTTTTTTGCCTGTGCAACCAATTGGGTCTTGCATACAACAGGCAAAACGGGTACAATAAGGATGTGGCAATTTTGCACATTTTACAAAAAGCATGTGCACATGCCGCAAACTTTTTTGTATCACTTGCAAGGTGCGGTCTGTTTACCGTCGGTCTGCGGGCAGTGCAGGGCCTCAGGACCATTTTCCCATGCAAAGCGGCGCGGAAGCCGTATCTTGCAGGCGGCGTAAAAATGATAAGAATGAAATTTGCAAAAGGAGGTTCTCATGGCCAAGAACGTGATCATTGGTCAGAGCGGCGGCCCTACCGCCGTGATCAACTCCAGTCTGGCGGGCGTGTACAAAGCAGCCTGCAGTCTGGGCGCAGACAAGGTGTACGGCATGAAGTACGGCATCGAGGGTCTGCTCAAGGAGGAAATGCTGGAGCTGAACGTCCTGCTGGACGACCGCATGAGCATCGAACTGCTCAAGCGCACCCCGTCCAGCTATCTGGGCAGCTGCCGTTACAAGCTGCCGGACCCGGATGTGGACTCCACACCCTTCATCAAGCTGTTCACCCTGTTTGACAAGTACGACATCTGCGCGGTGTTCTACATTGGCGGCAACGACTCCATGGACACCATCGCAAAGCTTTCCCGCTACGGCGACCGTGTCGGTAGCAGTGTGCGGTTCATCGGTGTGCCCAAGACCATCGACAACGACCTGTGTCTGACCGACCACACCCCCGGCTACGGCTCTGCCGCCAAGTACATTGCCACCATTTTAAAGGAAGTCATCCGGGATTCCTCCGTGTATGACATCCGCAGCGTGACCGTGGCCGAGATCATGGGCCGCCACGCGGGCTGGCTGGCCGGTGCGGCCTGCCTTGCCGGCGGCGACGACTGCGAGGGCCCGGATCTGATCCTGCTGCCTGAGGTTCCCTTCGATCAGGACAAGTTCCTTGCCCGGGTAGACGAGCTGCAGCGCCGCAAGTCCAACGTCATCATCGCTGCCAGCGAGGGCGTCAAGACTGCCGACGGCACCTATCTGTGCGATCTGGTGTCCACTGCCGGTCAGCTGGATGCCTTTGGCCACAAGGCCGTGCTCAGTGGCACCAGCCGCTATCTGTCCGACCTGATTCACGATAAACTGAACTGCAAGAGCCGCGCCATCGAGTTCTCCACCCTGCAGCGCTGCGCCAGCCATCTGGCCAGCCGCACGGACGTGAACGAGGCCTACGCTGTGGGCGGTGCCGCAGCCGCAGCCGCTTTTGCGGGCGAGACCGGCCGCATGATCGCGCTCAAGCGCATTTCCGCTTATCCCTACCAGTGCATCACCGAGTCGGTGGATGTGCAGCAGGTGGCAAACCTTGAAAAGAAGGTGCCGCTGGACTGGATCAGCCCCGACGGGATGCAGGTGACGGCTGCTTTTGAGGAGTATGCCCGTCCGCTGATCCTGGACGAGGTGACCCCCGTTTACGTCAACGGCACCCCGCGCCATATCCGTCTGTAACCCCCTTTTCCCGCGTCTGTTTTCGTGCATCCTGCACGTAATATTATATTGCCGAAACAGAAAAACAAAAAAGGAGAAATCATCATGGGTAAAAATGCAATCGTTGGTCAGTCTGGCGGTCCTACTTCCGTCATCAATGCAAGTCTTGCGGGCGTCTTTGAGAGCTGCAAGAGCCGCGGCGCAGACATCGTCTACGGCATGTGCAATGGCGTTGCCGGTCTGCTGGAGGAGCGGGTGGTGGATCTTTCCACCGTGCTGACGGACGATCTGGACATCGAGCTGCTCAAGCGCACCCCGTCCAGCTTCCTCGGCAGCTGCCGCTACAAGCTGCCCGACTGGCATGAGGACGAGACCGTCTACAAAAAGCTGTTCGCCATTCTGGAAAAGCTGAACATCGGCTACTTCTTCTACATCGGCGGCAACGACTCCATGGACACCATCGGCAAGCTGGCTGAATACGGCGAGCGCATCCAGAGCGACATCCGCTTTATGGGCGTGCCCAAGACCATCGACAACGACCTGATGGTCACCGACCACACCCCCGGCTACGGCTCTGCTGCCAAGTACATCGGTGTGGTGATGAAGGAGATCATCCGCGACGCCACCGTGTACGGCACCAAGTACGTCACCGTGGTGGAGATCATGGGCCGCAACGCAGGCTGGCTGACCGCTGCCGCTGCTCTGGCAAAGAGCGACGACTGCGAGGGCGTGGACATGATCTGCCTGCCCGAAGTGCCCTTCAACGTGGAGCACTTCATTGAGAAGGTGCGCGTGATGCAGGAGAAGAAGCCCAGCATCGTGATTGCCGTGTCCGAAGGCGTCAAGCTGGAGGATGGCCGTTACGTCTGTGAGCTGGCCGACGATGTGCACGCTGTGGACGCCTTTGGCCACAAGGCCCTGACCGGCACCGCCCGGTATCTGGCCAACGTGGTGGCCCGCAATCTGGACACCAAGACCCGCTGCATCGAGCTTTCCACCCTGCAGCGCTGCGCAGGCCATCTGACCAGCCGCACCGACATCACCGAGGCCTATCAGGTAGGCGGTGCTGCTGCCAAGGCTGCTTTTGAGGGCGTCACCGGCCAGATGGTGGCCCTGAAGCGCATCTCCAACAGCCCCTACCAGTGCACCACCGAGCTGCACCCCATCAGCGAAGTGGCAAACCTCGAGAAGAAGGTGCCGCTGAGCTGGATGAACGAGAATCATACCCAGATGACCGAAGATTTCCTCGCTTACGCACGGCCTCTCATTCAGGCTGAGCTGACCCCGCTGTACATCGCCGGTCTGCCTCACCACATCTACATGAAGACCCAGAAGTAAGCTTCTGTTTCGCAATGGCACCCCTGCATCTGCGGGGGTGCTTTTTTGTACGGAAACGACTCGAATTTACCTGTTTTTTGCTTGTGTTTTACACAAGCCTGTATTATAATATAGATATATCTGCGTCGTCCGCTGTTGGACGGCGCGTTTTTTCGTGAGTGATCTTCTGATCTTCGAGGAGGCAGAGTATTTCCATGACACAAAATTCCCGGACCGGCGATCTGACCAGCGGCCCCATGCTGCAAAAGATCATCCTGTTTTCCCTGCCGCTGGCGGCATCCAGCATCCTGCAGCTGCTGTTCAATGCGGCTGACGTGGTGGTCGTGGGCCGTTTTGCGGGCAGCACGGCGCTGGCGGCCGTGGGCTCCAACGGCGCACTCATCAACCTGCTGGTCAACCTGTTCGTGGGCCTGTCGCTGGGCGCGAACGTCGTCGCGGCCCGCTGCTTCGGCGCAAAGGACGAAGAGGGCGTCCACACCACCGTCCAGACGTCGGTGACGCTGGGCCTCGTCAGCGGCCTCTTTCTGGCCGTGGTGGGCATCTTCGCGGCCCGGGGCCTGCTGGAGCTGATGAGCTGCCCCGAGGACGTCATCGACCTGTCCACCCTCTACCTCAAGATCTACTTCATCGGGATGCCCATGACCATGCTGTACAACTTCAGCTCGGCACTGCTGCGTGCCGTGGGCGACACCAAACGGCCTCTGTTCTGTCTGGCTGTGGCGGGCGTCATCAATGTGGTGCTGAATCTCGTCTTCGTCATCCTCTTCTCCATGAGCGTGGCGGGCGTCGCGCTGGCCACCATCATCAGCCAGACCGTTTCCGCCTGCATGGTCACGGCCCTGCTGGTGAAGGAGAAAGGCCCGCTCCACCTCGACCTCGGCCATCTGGGCTTCCACGCGGGGGCGCTGGGCCAGATTCTGCGCATCGGCCTGCCCGCCGGGCTGCAGAGCACCGTGTTCAGTCTCTCCAACGTCGTCATCCAGTCGGCAGTCAACTCGGCCGCCTCCAACCTCGAGGGCTTCGTCTACACGGCCATGAACGCCTTCGCGCAGGCCGCCGTCACCTTCACCAGCCAGAACATGGGCGCACGCCGCTACGACAACCTCGACCGCGTCATGCGCAACTGTCTGCTCTGCGCCGCCGTCACCGGCCTCGTGCTGGGCGGTGGTGCCTCCCTGCTGGGCGAACAGCTGCTCCACTTCTACTCCTCCGACGAGGCCGTGGTCGCGGCCGGTCTGGCCCGTATGCACATCATCTGCACCACCTACCTGCTCTGCGGCTGCATGGACGTGCTGGCCAGCTGTCTGCGCGGCCGGGGCTACTCCGTCCTGCCGATGGTGGTCAGCCTCGTGGGCAGCTGCCTGCTCCGTCTCGTCTGGATCGCCACCATCTTCCAGCTGTTCCACACCACCACGATGCTTTACCTCAGCTACCCCGTCAGCTGGATCCTCACTGCACTGGTGCATCTGGCCTGCCTGCTGGTAGTGCGGCATAAGATGAATACCGCCCTCTCAGTCAAAGCCTGATGGCTTTGCCAGCTCTCCCGTGGGGAGAGCCCTTGGCAGGCCGGTCTTGCCGCATCTCATCGCCTTACGGCTCTGAGAGCTGCCGGGCCTTGCGTTGGCCGGAGGGCTTCGTATTGGTTACAGTGTTGCTGCTGCGATGCTGCTGCGCAGGCCGGCGAGGCGGCTGCGGACGGTGCCGTCCAGCTCGGTGCCTTCGATGTCCAGCCGGATGCCGCCCAG
>OHPI01001548.1_pt1 | contig 11673 bp, 10 predicted proteins | sample 1577651 | NCBI WGS metagenome assembly OHPI01 (sample SAMEA3879578, study PRJEB24766) | human gut metagenome | biome: human-associated habitat; feature: feces | place: USA | collected 1985/1987
CTCATATTTTCATTCTTAAGTATATCTCTCCATTTTTCAATAACCTCATCAATTTTTTCATTTTCGAGATTTGTAAATGTTGTTTCGTCCTTTTCTCTCGTAAAAATCATCACCGCCCACATTCAGGTGATACTGATTTCCCAAAAATGCAAATCCTGTTCCAAGCTCCAGAAGAAGCTTTTTGACATCCCGAACCAGTGCCTGCTCAATATCCCGTTCGAGCATATCCTCCCGGAAAGGAATAAAATCAAATACATATGGGTCTTTCATTGTCTGCACCGCAAGTTCACTTTGCGGAGACGGTAAGCGGTGATCAAAATTTGTAACTTTATCTGCCAGCACCTGTCTCTGATACAAGTTGCTTTCAATCTGATGGACAAGAACATTTCGAGACCAGCCGTTTTCCGCTGACTTTTTGATATACCATTTACGTTCATCCATATCAGCGACCTTATCCAGAAGAACTATATTGTGACCCCATGGAATTTGTGCAACAACCTGTTGCACAAATTCTCGGTCTGGATAAATCTCTGCGAATTTTGCCATATACTTCAAATTACGAACAGAATATCCTTTGCTTTCTGGAAAAGCAATCCGAATATCTGCTGCAAGGTTATCAATAAACTTGTTTCCCCATGATTTATGTTCATTGATTACGCAACCAATATCATAATAGAGAAGCAGCATATCTGCATTCACATGAATTGCCGCACGATATTGTGCCGCAGTAATTTCACTCTTAATATTTTCAATAATGGAAAGATACTCAGCCGTATTCATTAGCACACTCATCGCCTCGCTTTAACATAATTCTTATCATTATTTTCTCTATATAAGATGCTATAGTATGAAATATTTTTCACGTCATTTGTCCTTATTTGTTCCATATGGAGCTGTTTCTTCAGCAGCCATACTGTATGTTGCTTTTGACTCATAAATATACGCCTTATGTTCCTGAAAGGAGACTACCTTATCACTCATCATATCATTATTATCCGTCCAAAGCTCGCACTGCGTCATTACGGTCTGAACAGCATCCGCCATCCCTTCCGGTGGGTATTTATGTTTTTTCAACAGGCGCTTAATAAGGGTACGCATTTTGGCACGGGCAGACTCTTTGCGCTGCCAGTCAATCGTTTTATTTCTACGAAGTGTATCCGCCAATTCCTTGGTAATCGCAATCAGTTCTTCATTTTCGTAAAAATCCTTGATTGCTTGTGGTTTCGTAAGTGCATCGTAGAATGCCAACTCATCGGCTGTAAGGCCGAGCTGTTCGCCCTCTTTGTGGGCTTCAGCCAGCTGCTTAGCAAGCTTCAGCATCTCTGCGATGACTTCTTCATTGGTGAGCATACCATTCAGATATGCATTGATTGCTCGCTGCATGATATCGCTGAACTTCTCGGACTTAACCACATTCGTTCTTCGATAAACAGATACCTGTTCCGCTATCAGTTTTTTCAGCAGCTCGATTGCCAGATTCTTCTCCTTCATTTTGCTGATTTCCTCAAGGAACTTTGGATCAAACAAGGAGAATTCCTCTTGCATATCAGAGAACAGGTTAATAACACCCTCGCTCTTGATGCTCTGCTTCAAAAGCTCAGTGATACGAGCGTTCATTTCAGGAAGGGAGATTTTCTTACCTGTTCCCGCATTGGTAAGCCGCAAAACCAGAACACGCACCGATTCAAAGAACGCAGCTTCAAAGCGGTCAGCTTCGCACACCATGGAAGAACAAAGAGAAAGAGCCTGGTGAAGCATAAGCGCTTCCTTGATAAATGTATCTTTTTCTTTATCCTTTTCACGGGCGATGATATAGTTCACTGCACCGCTAATGGTCTTTGCTCTTTCCAGATCTGTTCCGGTTGTGAACTTGGTGTAGTCAAATCCATGGAACATATCACGGCAGACACCCAGCTTTTCGATAAACTTCGGATAAGCGACTTTGGCAACATCCGTATCACCATAGTTTTTCTTATCACGGGTGGTGTAGTCATTCATTGCCTGTTTTAATGCGGTCGCAATGCCTACATAGTCAACGACCAGACCGCCTTCCTTGTCACGGAAAACACGATTGACACGGGCGATTGCCTGCATCAGATTGTATCCGCTCATCGGCTTATATACATACATGGTAGCCAGAGACGGAACATCAAAGCCTGTCAGCCACATATCAACGACAATGGCAATCTTCATCGGGCTGTTATTGTCCTTGAATTTTTTCGCCAGCTCGTCCTTGTGCCGCTTATTGCCGATAATATCATGCCATTCTTCAGGGTCGTTATTTCCGCCAGTCATAACAATACCGACTTTTTCCGTCCAGTCAGGGCGCAGCTCCAGAATCCGCTTATAAATCTTCATTGCAATCGGGCGGGAATATGCCACGATCATCGCTTTGCCTGTAAGCAGACCTTCACGGTAATTCTCGTAATGGTCAAGAATATCGCAGACGAGAGAGTTGATGGTGTTGTCGTTGCCCAATATAGCTTCCATCTGTCCCAGTGTTTTCTTGCTCTTTTCAATAACCTCAGGATCGGCATTGTGCGCCATGATTTCATACTCTGCATCAATCATGTGCAGCGTAGCTTCATCCAGGTTGAGCTTAATGACACGGCTTTCGTAATAAACCGGGCGGGTTGCACCATCTTCAACAGCCTGCGTCATATCATAAATGTCGATGTAGTCACCGAACACTTCACGAGTGCTGCGGTCTTTCGAGGAAATCGGTGTTCCGGTAAAACCGATGTATGTAGCGTTCGGCAGACTGTTTCGGATAATTCGTGCAGTACCTACAACACGCTTGGCAATCTCTTCACCGTCCTCATTCTTGGTCATCTTAATCTTTTCGGTTAAGCCGTACTGTCCACGATGGGCTTCGTCTGCCATAACGATGATATTTCTGCGCTCAGAAAGAGCTTCGTGAGATTCCTCAAACTTCTGCATAGTCGTAAAGATAATACCGTTAGCTTGTCTGCCTTCCAACCAATCTTTTAATCCAACATCATTTTTACTCGAAGTCTCTGTCAGTTTTCTACAAGTGGCGTGCACCGGTTCCTGACGCAAGAAATCCTTGCACTTTGCAAACTGTCCAAAAAGCTGATCGTCCAAATCGTTTCTGTCGGTCAGCACAACGATAGTTGGGCTATCCAAGGCTTCTTGGAGCAGATGGGCATAGAATACCATCGACAGCGACTTGCCGCTGCCCTGCGTATGCCAGAACACACCACCTTTACCATCGGTAACGGTAGCTCGTTTGGTCGATTCGATTGCTTTTCTTACAGCAAAATACTGATGATACCCAGCCAATATTTTGAAGGAGTTCACACCCTCGTTGGAAAAGCAGATAAAGTTCTTTACCAGGTCAAGCAGTCGTTCCTTTTGGAACATTCCCTCAAAGAAGGTATCAAACTGTGCGTACTGCGTGTTCTCGTAGCTTCCATCGACTGTTTTCCATTCCATAAAGCGATCTTCACCGGAAGTAATTGTACCGGCTTTGGAGGTCATCTGGTCGCTCATAACGCAGATGGCATTATAGATGAACATGGAGGGGATTTCCTTCATGTAGTTGCGGAGCTGCCGGTATGCAGCAGAAGCATCGGTTTCTTCTCTGGACGGAGATTTAAGTTCTACAATAACGACCGGAATGCCATTTAGGAAAAGCAGAATATCCGGGCGTTTGTTGCTGTTTTCGATGAAAGTCCATTGATTTGCTACAATAAAGGAATTATTGTCGGGATTTTTATAGTCAACAAGATAGACGATGGAGGAGCGTTCCTCGCCTTTTTCAAAATAGCGCACAGGAATACCATTTTGCAGGTAGTCCATAAAGACAGTGTTTTTCTGCACCAGTTCACCGTTTTCAAAGTTCTTCAGCTTGAAAAGTGCATCACTAATAGCGTCCTCCGGCAGAGAACGGTTCAAACGATTTAGGGAAGCAACAAGCTCTTCCTCATACAGAGGATTGTGAAAATCCCTCTCTATGTCGGGTCCATACAGATAACTGTAGCCCATGTTCCGGAATAATTCGATTACGGAGTTTTCATAGTCCGCTTCGGTATATAATCCTGGCATAATATCGCTCCTTTTCTGTGGTATTTATACTCCATTTTTATATCATAGCGTTTTACTTTGTATATTAGGTCGCTTCACCGGCAACGATTTTCTGGTAAACGAAAATTTAGAGCATCAATCCCTTGCTTTATTTAGCAATTACTATGAACAATCTAACACTGAGATTGATTTTACAGATTTGATTCAGGTTCTTGGTGGAGGAACTCCAAAAACTCGTGAAAGCACCTATTGGAATGGCAACATTCCGTTCTTTACTCCCAAAGATGTCGGTTTCCCGTATACTCTTGCAACCGAAAAGACTATTACGGAAGATGGTCTGCTACATTGTAACAGTCGCCTATATCCGGTAAACACGGTTTTTGTTACCGCAAGAGGTACAGTTGGTAAAGTAGGAATAGCAGGTGTTCCCATGGCAATGAATCAATCTTGCTATGCTCTTATCGGAAAAGGTATCCATCAGCTTCTGGTGTATTTCTACACATTGAAAGCAATAGATAGATTGAAACATAAAGCCAGTGGAGCTGTTTTTGATGCTATCATTACCAAAGATTTTGAGACGGAGCAGGTTTTTAAATTGTCCCCAAATGATACCGATACATTTATTAGAATTGTAGAACCAATGTATCAGTCGATACTAAACAACTCGATTGAAAAGCAAAGGCTCATAGCACTAAGAGACTCTTTGCTACCTAAGCTGATGTCCGGAGAGATTGAGGTTTCTAAACTTGACATTTAAGCACCTAAATTTTCGTTTATACTACTATTATGGCTCATCTTATCCGAGATGGATTTCAAAATGGATGCTATTGATTTCTGAACAGTCAATGGCGGTAACGCAATCTCCAAATTTTCAATATCAGACGCTTTAATAGATGGATATGCGGAAACACTTTGTTCTGCAATAGCATGTAGCTGTTCAACTACTGTGTTCTGAGTTAGCCAAAAATACAAATAATCGGCATCTGCTTTTTCTGGAATTACATCAATAACCGCAAAACCCGTAGATACCAAGAAATTCTTTGGCATGGATTTTATAATGCCAAAATGCTTCTGATTGGGACGGACAGTAGAATACAAAATACTGTTTATCTGCACCTTTCGTTTTGCTCGACTTGGCAATTTTTCATTTTCCAAATCTATATGCTGTATTGCATCAATTACATTTTCGGTAATATTTCCCGTATCAAGATAATTGACATATTTCCAACCTTCTTTGGGAGAGTAAGATGTAGTATTGGTTCTGACAACGCTTCCCAAGCGGATAGTTGTCCATTCACTCATAGTTCATTCGCTCCTAACCTATATATTTGCGGTGAGCAATCTTAACATTGCTCTGTTTGACCATTGCATACTGCAAGGTCGTATCTATTCGTTGATGCCCCAAGAGCCGTTGCAGCTGCTCCACAGGCATTCCTTTGTCAATCGCCATTGTAGCGAGGGTTCGTCTGAATTTATGCGGATGCACTCTCGGCAATGCAAGCCGCTTACCCAGTTCACGCAGTCTTGATTCTACACCGCCAATCTGCAATCTTTCGTATGGCGCTTTCAGCGACACAAATAAGGCATTGTTGCTATCCGTTCTTTGTGCAAGGTAGTTCTGAAGGTGTATTTTGGTTCTGGCATCAAAGTAGACCATTCTTTCCTTGCTGCCTTTACCAAACACCACGCACTCTCGCTCCTCGAAGTTTATGTCATCCCGATTGAGAAGCACCAATTCGCCTACACGCATTCCGGTTGATGCCAGCATATCAATCAAAGCCAAATCACGCAAAGAATCGCAATGGTCACGCATGGTTTCCAGTGCTTCGTCTGTATAGGTTTCTTTGATGATCACAGCTGTTTTCACCTTATGAATCCTGCGTACCGGGCTTTTCAAAATATAGTCTTCATCTTCAAGCCAGGAAAAGAAGCTGGATAAGATTCTGCGGATGTTGTCAATTGTCACCTTGCTGGATTTTCGTTCTGACTGATAGTCGGTCAAATACGAACGCAGATCATTGGTTGTTACATGCGTGATTCCTTTTCCTATTTTCTCAGACATGGTTTCGATTGTCTTTCGGTAGTAGGAAAGCGACTTTTCAGAGCATCCCTCAATTCGCTTTGCCGAAAGAAACGCACCGGTCAACCGTGCATTTTCTACACTTGCATCCTCAGTTGTACTATCTGTTTTTCGCTGAATCTCATATCCGGAAAGATTATGCTGCAGCACTCGCCGCAGCTGCTCTGCCTGTCCATTATCAAGATATGCCAACATATCTCGCAGCACATCATTTACAAATTCATCATTCATAGTCTATTCTCCTTTTATGATTAGGGAATGACTACGGAGTGGCAATCCTCAGTATAAACACCTGCCACTCGCAGGAGTTATAGGGGTAGGTCGTAAACGAAAATTTAGCGGCTTAAAGGTTAATGACGGAGACGTCAAGTTCGCCAGACATCAGTTTTGGTAAAAGAGTGTTACGGAGCTGTGCCAATCGTTGATTCTCAATCTGATTGTTAATTATAACTTCAAACATAGGAGAAGTAATTTCAGAAAAAGTATTATTTACTTCTTCTGAAGGTAAAACAGTTTGCGAAGCCTTAATCTCAGAAGAGGATAGATTTACTTGTACTCCACTATTTGCTCTGCTACGGAGGTCAACGAGAAAATCTTTGCTATTAGTAAGTAAATAGATGAACGGAGATGTTACTCCTTTGTATCCATTTGCTCTGAGGTGTCCAACTCGCTGATTGACAATGTACTCATCATCAAGTGGCATAATGGCTGTATTACCTAATATTGCTACATTGTCTTTCATATCTGTCATTGCCATAAGTATATCGCCTTTTTTGAGAACGAATTTCTCTAACGTTGATGTAAGGCTCTTTGGATACCAGCTTTTTGTTCCATCAGTAATAAATCCACCGCCACGAGCAATATGCCCTTGTTTGAACACTTGATAACAGTCTGATCCTGGTTCATTAAGAAGCTCTTTACTCTTAAACGCATAGCCATTTTGAAAATCAGCAATCTTTTCAAGAGGAACAATCTCCCAGTCAGGAGGCATGGTTCCATTGAACGGCTCAAAATCTACAAACCAAGACTTAAATAGCGCTTTGGCTTGCTGCTCTAAATTTTCGTTTATACGGACATTTACTTCTATCTTTTCATCAATATTGGATAGAATTCCTGCAATTTTTGATTGGGCGTCTATATCTGGTATATCAACTTCAATTCCAGCAAAGGTATCACGAGTAATTGTGTCGAATACAGACCCATGTGTATTCTTTTTTAATATATGGATATTATGTTTGATTAAGTAATATAAAAAATCTGCTGTCACAATTTCCTTCTTTGCTCTCAATCCATAACATGATTGATTAAACGCCATAGGGAATGGTATTGTTGCAATTTCTCCTACTGTTCCTCTGGCTGAAATAATAACATCTCCTGCTTTCAGAAGTTTGGTTGACGAATTATTCAAGCCAAGCTCTGTAATGTGTTTCTCTGTTTCATACACGAAACGAAAATCGTTATTAAAATCTTTTACCGACAGCCAAGGAATCTCTCCATCCCAATATTCAGGCTTGGTTGTTTTAGGTGTACCTCCACCGATTAAATCCATAACCTCAGACAGCTTATATTTCATATCCAATCGCCCCCAGCTTCTTACGGATTTCGGCTTCGAGTTCATGAGACTTGGCAAACATATCAGAAAGCTCCGAAGTCAGGCGAGCCATTTTTTCATCAAACGGTTCACTATCTTCTTCCTGTTCTTCAATGCCAACATAGCGCCCAGGAGTCAGAATATAATCCTGCTTTTCGATAGTCTGCAAATCGGCTACTGCACAGAATCCCTTCACATCTTCCAGAGTTCCGTTTTGGAATGCTTCAAAGGTATCTGCCAGTTTCTGAATATCTTCATCCGTGAAGTCTCTGTGCTTGCGGTCAACCATATAACCCATCTTGCGAGCATCAATAAACAGCGTTTTTCCTTTCTGCTTTTTGTTTTTGCTAATAAACCAGAGCGTAACCGGAATCGTCACACTGTAAAACAGCTGTGTAGGCAGGGCAACAATACCTTCTACCAGATCGGCATTGATAATGTTCTTTCTAATCTCCCCTTCGCCGGAGGACTGCGTAGACAGTGCGCCGTTCGCAAGCACTAAACCAATCTTTCCGTTCGGCGCAAGGTGGTGAATCATGTGCTGAATCCATGCGTAGTTAGCATTACCGGGCGGCGGCGTTCCGTACTTCCAGCGAACATCATCCTGCAATTTGTCCTGTCCCCAGTTAGACAGATTAAAAGGCGGGTTTGCCATAATGAAATCTGCACGAAGATTGGCATGGAGGTCATTAAAGAACGTGTCAGCCTGATACGGGCCGAAGTCTGCATCAATGCCACGAATCGCCATATTCATCTTTGCCATCTTCCATGTATCTGGATTTGCTTCCTGTCCGTATACAGAAATATTACCTCTTCTTTTACTGTGCGCTTCAATAAATTTCTCACTCTGCACAAACATACCGCCAGAGCCGCAACACGGGTCGTACACACGGCAGTTGTTGAACGGCTTTAGGATTGCAACGATTGTCTTAACGATGCTGGACGGTGTATAGAACTCGCCGCCCTTCACACCTTCGTAGGCAGCAAACTGTGCGATGCAATACTCGTAGGTTCTGCCCAGAAGATCTTTGCCTTCCTCCGTATCAGACATATCCATATTGGTGAACAGATCAACGACATCACCTAAAACTCGCTTGTCCAAATCCGGGCTTGCGTAATTCTTCGGAAGCACATTTTTCAAAGATTTATTATCTGCTTCAATCTCTCTCATTGCTTCGTCAAGGACTGTGCCAATTTCCGGAGTGTGAGCAGCAGCTGCAACCGTAGACCATCTTGCTTTTTCCGGGACAAAGAAAATATTCTCACCCAAATACTCGTCACGATCTTCTTCAAAGCCCTCGCCTTCTGCAACAAGCTCGTTATATTTTCTCTCAAATGCACTGGAAATATAGCGAAGGAAAATCAATCCGATGATTACCTTTCTATATTCAGCTGCAGGAATGTGCCCCCATAACACACAGGCAGCATCCCAAATTTGTTTTTCAAAGCCAATGTTGGCATTATTCTTTTCAGCCATTGTCAGTCCCTCTTTCTTACTACTTATTCAAATCCATAATATTCTATTTTCCATATCTCTTTCCGCTCACTCTGCGGATATAGTCCTTTTTCTGCAAGGATTCCATGATGCGCTTCTCGCCTTTTTTGATATATTCTTCAAGCTCAAATTGCCAGTTCTTTTCTGCTGACATAGCTGCACCTCGCTTCTTGCTTAATATGCAATCCTAAAATAATCCAAATACTCCTTATACTTGTCCTGCGCAGTCAGGCAGGTATCCATCAGATAGCCTTTTTCATTATTCCATTCTTTCAAACCGCGATAATAAAACATTTTCAGATTATCTTCTATAATAAACGGAACGATATGATACTTTAGGCACTCTTTAAACATAATCAGCCTGCCAACGCGACCATTACCATCCTGAAACGGATGAATCCTTTCAAAACGCACATGAAAATCCAGAATATCTTTAAACGTCTTACTCTTTTTCGCATTATATTTTGCCAAAAGCGCTCGCATCTGCTCGCTAACCTCTTCCGGTAAAGTGGTATCTCTGCCGCCAACCTCGTTCGGAAGCTTTTTATAATCACCAACAGCAAACCAATCCTTACGCGCATCACTCGTGCCGGTTTTCAAAATAAAGTGCAATTCCTTTATCAGCTTTTCAGATAAAGTAGTCTTTGCCTTATCTATAAGCAAATCAATACAGCGAAAGTGATTAGCAGTTTCAATAACATCATCCACGTTCAAAACTTCATTTTCCACACCAATCGTATTCGTTTCAAAAATATAACGCGTCTGCTCATGTGTCAGTCTGCTGCCCTCCATATGATTAGAATGATAGGTCAACTCAATTTGCGTTTTATGATAGATGCCGCCTGCATATCTGCTTGCTTTTTCTTCCTGCAGAACCTTTAACAAGCTACGCTCGCCCTGCTTAATCTTATTAACACGCTCCGGTTTTACTGCCGTTTCCGGAATACTCCATACTCTGCCATTCAGTTCTACTCCCTGCACACGTCCCTGCGCACAATAATTACGCACGCTGCGCTCGGATATCTGCCACTTTTCCGCTGTTTCAGCTACTGAAAGATACTTCATCATCTCACCTCCGTTACGTTGTATCTAAGAATAGTATAGCATGTTGACGGCAAAAACTTCAATTACTTTGTTTTGATAGCCAATTATTTTTGCCGTCAACAAGCGCTCCGCAATTTTTTATTATTGCTTTTAGCTTATTTACATATTCTCACACATAGAAAAAATAACCAAGGGACTGTCACCGCAAGTAAAATCAACTTACGCGACAGTCCCTTTTAGCTTATCATTATTACTTCAGCAGTTCCTTTTCTTCCAGATACACAGCCAGCAGCTGCGCTACCTTATTCACCAGCTTCAGGCAATTTTTCAAATGTTCACGTGTATTAAACTCGTAAGGCATCAAATCCCCGCAGGCACAGGAGCCGAATTCCTTAGCAAAGCGCTCATGAAATTCCAATGTTAGCGGATAAATTTCTGCCAACGGCTTCTCGCTCGGCTGATTGCGGCCGGCCAACGTACTGATGACCATCACACAGCCTGCCATCGCACCGCACAAATCGCGCGCATGGCCAATACCGCCGCCAAAACCGGAACACAGACGAAATGCATTGTCGTCAATATTCACGCCTGCCTCCTTACGGAAGGTTTCCACAATCGCTTCGCAGCAGTTATAACCGCTCTTAAAATTGTTGCCTGCTGCCATGCCCATTTTTTCGCTAAATTCACTCATGCTTTTCTCCTCCTTGCATAACAATATTAAAATGCTTACTTTTTATCGTTATCGCTTTCCGTTGCATACGGCCAACCGCTCATGCCTCCCTCCAGGCTGTAAACATCTTGGAAGCCACGGGCGCGCAGGATAACCTCCGCTTCGTAGCCACGCAAATCAATCTGACAGGCTGTAACTATTTTCTGTTCTTTATCCATCTTGCTGATATCCGCTGTCCGCAAGGTATCAAGCGGCAGATTTACTCTCGACGGAATGTCGGCAATACGCTTAGCTGCTACCTCTGCCGGCGTACGTACATCAACGAATAAATAATCCTCCTGCGTACGCTTCTTTTCAAAGTCTACAGGATTAATGCTGCGCAGCTGGCCGTCAAGTTTATTTTGCAGGACATTAGCTGCCGTTGCGATATTCTCAATCGGCGTATTAAACGGCGGAGCATAAGCCAGATCAAGTCCGCACAAATCCTCCAGCGTTGCACCTAAAGAAATTGCCGCCGCCAATGTATCAATGCGCTTCGCTACGCTCGCTCCGACAGCCTGCGCACCCAATACGCGTCCGCTGCTCTTTTCCGCCAACAGCTTCAGCACAATGCGCCCTACTCCCGGCATATAGCCTAAACGGTCAGAGCCTGGTACAATTGCGCTTGCAAAATCAATACCGGCCTGCCGCGCAGTCCGCTCGTTCAAACCGGTCGCCCCTGCCTCCTGCGCAAAGAAGCGACAAGC
>OHPI01001557.1_pt1 | contig 11565 bp, 5 predicted proteins | sample 1577651 | NCBI WGS metagenome assembly OHPI01 (sample SAMEA3879578, study PRJEB24766) | human gut metagenome | biome: human-associated habitat; feature: feces | place: USA | collected 1985/1987
TACCTGGGGTGCACCAATTTGACCGTGTTTCGTTGTGATGACGATTACACCATTAGCACCACGTACACCATACATGGCACTAGCCGACGCATCTTTCAAAATAGAAAAACTTTCAATCTCGGCTACATCTACGTTATTAAGATCTCGTGCAATACCATCCACCAAGATCAATGGAGAATTACTGCCCGAAAAAGAACTAATACCACGAATCCAGAAGTTAGAATCATCATACCCCGGTTCACCACTACGCTGAATAGCAATTACACCACTTAACTTACCCGCTAAGTTGTTACTTAATGTACGACTTGTACCAAATTGCAGTTGCTGTGGTTGAATCGTCTCAATAGAACCGATGATAGACGCTTTCTTCTGGCTACCATAACCGGTAATTACAACTTCCTCCAACTCCGAAGCGTCTTCCTCCAGAACTACATTGAGTAACTTCGATCCATTTAACGAAACAGATTTCTTCTTAAATCCAATATAAGAAAACTCCAATGTAGAATTTTTGGCCGGAACGGTTATTTGAAACAAACCGTCAACATCTGTCACTGCCCCCGAAGGGTTTGCAACATTAGCTACAACAATCGTTACTCCCGGCAATGGATTCTTATCCTTATCAGTAACCATTCCCGTTACACGAACTCCTTTCTGCTGTTGCACTTCCAAAGTACTCTCTACGGAAGCTTCCCGCAAAGATGCAGCCATACCATCAGTTGGCAAACTCCAAACCGGGACAGCTAGAGAAGCAAAAAAGAATGTTCCCAAAATGCTTTGAATTACATTTTTCATACTTTAATGTATAATTAAGGTTAATATTAATTTTAAGTTTAACATATAAATAAGATCTTTTGAGTCCTGCGTTTTACAGGATATGAGTATATTCAAATATTAAATCAAACTACCTTCCAGTTCTTAATAAATGAGGAGCGATGCGCATTGGCATCGGAGTATAAGAAGGCGGTGTATAAGGAGATAAATTTCCTCCTACTCCAAATTCTTCTGCTGCTCCCGGTTCCATTATACGGAGATCGATAAGCGGCGGAACCGTATTATCATCCTTGATGAACAACATGCCGTCGCCCGTCCCGTCATGTCCACCACTAATAGTAGGCACTGCACCCCATGGATTACGCATGACGAAAAGCATCGTATCATCCACAGGCAAAGACACGGTATAAGCATGTGCAGAAACAGTTTTATACTTACCGTCGACAGGAACATCGCTTTTAGTGAATCCTCCTACCACCAGTTTTCCTCTCTTCAGTGAAACCGACACGGCACGTTGCAGCTCGGCAGGAGTTAATTTTTCCGGAGCAAAAGCAAAACTGGAGCCATTACCGGTGATGATAGCTGCTGCATATTCCGAACCGATACCGCCAATGTCCGACGTGTTTCTAAACGCTTGAAACCACTTGATGACTGCCTTTTCAAGAACTGTAGACCATGTGGGCTGACCGCTCTTGCCGGAACTTGCGCCCAAACTTCCACTCGTACCCACGAACAGATTACTTACTCCGACTTCGATCTGCTGTCCTTTCGGATCGTACAGCTTCACCGTAAATGTCTGGTTGCCATTATTCTTAATAATATTCTTGATAAATCCCGGATAAACGTAAGACAAAGAACCCATCACCGCACACAAACAGCAGTCACCAATGGAATGTTGGTTTACATCTGCCGGACAAGGTTCGCCAAAAGGATAAAGATTGGAGACTTGGAAACCAGCCCAACTCAATCCGGCAAAAGGATCCGGTTCTTTATTCGGATCTTTCAACCACAGCAATTTTTCCTGCGTAACGGACAAATCCGACTCGGCATGCTGAGTACCCATCACATTATCCGGACTATACGTACTTCCGGAAGATTTCGACATCAAATCATCAATGTCTCCAACGAAAGCAGATGCTGCCAATGACAACTCTGCGAGTTGAGTAGAACTTGCCCCATGATTACTTTGTATGCTCAATCTATAATATCTATATTCTTCTTCATTTTCTACAGCATACGTTTTCGTCTGTTTTCGTTCTGCGAAAGTCTGATCTTTCTGAGTGTCCAGTACTACCCATTTTTGATTGTCAGAAGAACCGGATAATGTCCACGATTTCGGATCTGCTTCCGGAGAATCAGCTGCCGATGTAAGTGAATAGGATTTTACTGAGACACTACTGTTTCCATTCCAATTTATATTCACATTACTATGATAAGTAACGTACTTTGTGTCTAAATCATTATCTACTAACTTTCCAACTTCCGACCCAACAGGTGCATCCGAATATTGAGTCCAAAGAGTTCCGCCACAAGGCATACTGGAATTATTGGCATCTAATGCCCAATAAGTCTGAAAGAAAGCTCTTCCTTTTCCTTGTTCATCATCATCTGAACAGCTAGCAGCACAAAACGACAATAATAAAATTGAAAATAGAAATCCACTCTTCATAAGAAAAGAATCGGTGTTCATCTTCCACCGCAACGATTTCGCGTGATGTTTTTTCATTCTAAATACATTCATTTTACTTGTTTATTAAGGTTACTAAATACATTTGTATTCTTAACTATGCATATATTTTTCTTGTTAACGAAAGCAAAATAAGTTCTTTTTCACCTATTACATATACTCTGGCGTGACAAAATGAAGACAAAATTTCGTTGACAAAGAAGCGCACAACAAGCACAATAAGAGCACAAAATAAAATCCTCATATTCAACACATTAAGCACCACTAAGCAGAATAAGAGAACAATAAGAGAACACAAGAGAAAAGTATTAATTCAAATCTGTATTCTCTTTTCAAACCCGAACAAAATGGGGTAAGGTACCGACTCCACTATTAATAGACGTAAAAAGACTAGCTATAATAATAAACGACTTGCCTAAGAATATATAACTTGCCGGCAGATATTTTTCCAAATACCTGCCGACGAGAAAATCAATTCTGTTTTTTTTCCCATACAGCTAAACGAGCATACAGTTCTACAAGTGCACCCTGATGTAGAATCTGCCATTTATTGCCACCGTCTTCTGTCGGAATATCTCCACTTAAACCACTCAAATCCTCATTATTAATCAATCCATTATTATGATGTGCTTTGCCAAACCAGGCGTGTAACATCGTACTATGTATATCTTCCAAATACAATGAGTTCTTGTCAATGGAGTAGAGTTCGAAAAATCCACGACACATAATAGTATTAAACCATGCGTGTCCGGGCGACAGGACTTTAAAATCACGTTTCAAAATATCCGAATGAAACTGTTTAAACCACTTATTGTGACAAGCTTCCGCTATTTGTTTTGCTAAATTCAAATAAGAATTCTCTTGCGTTATTTTATAAAGAAGACAAGCCAACTGCAAAGGCTGACCAGAATTATAAGAATACTTATTCTTCTCTATGTTACCTACCTGAGTGGGATCATCATCTTTAGGAGAAGCGTTATCATAATACAAATGATCACTAGGATCATACATATAAGTCTGCAACCAGTTAAAACACTCTTTTGCTTTATCCAAATAAATTTGTTTGTTAGTTAACTGATATAAAATACAACTCAATACCCCTGTCGGAGCTGTAGAACAAGTATTCTTCGACCTACTAGGTTCGTTCAATTCTCTCCAATGTACTCCGCCACCACAAGTTTCATCCCACCCATACTGTGCCAAATAATTCCACACAGCCTCAGCCTGAGTCAAATAACGTTTATCTCTAGTAATAATATACCATTCCGCCATATCAAGTCCAATCCATACATTATCATCATAAAAACGCTCGTTGCCAGCTGCCGGATACACACTATATGCAGTACGTCCACGATCTGCTATCCAAAAAGCCTGAATACCACTGAACATATCATTGTCCAAAGACTCATAGTGCCGTTCCTGCCCCGTACCAAGAGAAGCTTCTCTCATTGCCACAAACGCAGACAATCCACTACCTTGTCCCCATACAAGTGCGTCTCCATCCCAATAACCGTCAGCCTTAGGATACCATGTCTGCCAACACGTCCGAGGCCCCTTGTGATAATAATACTCTATAACCTTTGTCATCAAGGTATGACATTTTCATTTGTGCATATTCAAAGGTTGCCGCTTCCTGACTTTTACTCTCCGACCGCAAACCATTGACTCCCACTAAAGTGACCGCTACCTCATACGTTCCCTCTGAAGGTACTTGTAGCAAATAATTTGCTCCGTTTTTGTATTTGACATCATTACCATTTAATAAAACAATGCTCCATTCCTGCGTCTTTCCGGTGTCTATCCTCCGATAAGCTATTTCTATCTGGAGATCTTTCACATAGGTTTTCCTCACAAAATTCACAACCAGCTCTTTCTCCCTATTTGTATTCAACACTTCCAGTTGCTCCACCGGATCAATTTTTTGGAGAAAGTTTTCCTCTTCTTTACTATCTCCACTACACGACTGCATGGTAGTCCCAACCACAAATAGAACTATCAATATACCAATTATCTTTTCCATATATTTTTTCATTTATTATTTCCCAACGAGGTGGTAGCCTGTTTACAATCCGACTTCAATACCTTCTGTCAGATTACCACTAGCCAGTCGAATACCTTGTTTAGTTATCACCTTGACAATTGCCATCCCTTTATTCTCCAGTTCTCTTTTTCCTGTTTTTCCAACCAGTTTCACCATGACTTTGTTACCATTACGTTCTGCTGTAAACTGTTGTAAACTATAATCACCTTTTTGGTATGACCAGCCGTCTCCAGCATCCCAATACATACTTCCGGAAGCCTTGCCTTGCTCATCCAAACAGACCAAAAGCGTCAAAGGATCCAGTGAATTTTCAGTGGTATTCTGTATTATCTTGCCGGTAGGAATGATAGAACCACCACGAATCTTTAATTTTGCCTGATATTTACCATCCTTATCCCCGTCTACTAGTGACAAATCCTCCCATATTCCTTTAGGAAGCGCCGTTTTTTTAGCAAATGAAGGGATTACCAACAGGTCATCACCAACCAGAAATGCTTTTTCTTCCGCTCTTAACGAAAGATCTTTTGGATCAGCAAAGAATATCGGACGCATGATAGGCATACCTGTTGTGGAAGCCTCATGCAAAAGAGTATAATAATAAGGTAGCAAAATATATCTGCGTTCCAAAGCAATACGGGAAACCTCTTCTATTTCTTTTCCAAAAGCCCAAGGCTCTTTATTGTTGGTTCCGGCACAAGCATGACCGCGAGAAAAAGGGTAAAAAGCTCCCAGTGCAATCCAATTTCCAAACAAATCGGCATCTGCATGGAACAAGAAGCCACCAATGTCAGCACCACTCATAGGTTGTCCCGACAGTCCCAATGTTAACGACATAGGTACAGACATCTCCATATGCTCGCGACTGGAACCATTGTCACCTGTCCATGTTGCGGCATAACGCTGCCCTCCCAAGAAATTAGAACGAGTCAGAATAAAAGGACGTTTCTTAGGTTGCGCGGCTAACATTCCTTCTCTTGATGACTTAACCATTAAGAACCCGTAAACATTATGATATTGCAAATGAGTTCCGGCAGGAATTCCATTTCCACCTCTATGCAAATTATCTTCCGGCATCGTTCCGGTAGGTGTATTACTCACTTGCGGTTCGTTCACATCGTTCCAAACCCCATCTACGCCTTGCGCCATAAAGTCTTTATAAAGTCCGCCCCACCACTGGCAAACTTTAGGATCTGTGAAATCCGGCCATGCCACTTTCCCCGGCCATGCATCACCGTTATATTCTTTTCCATCGGCAGTTTTTACCCAAACATCATTTGCTGTTCCCGAATCATAGACAGAATAACCTGTTTCAGCTTTAGCTCCCGGATCAATCATCCATACCGAATGGAACCCACGCAGATGCAAGTCTCGATTTACAGCTTTTGGATCAGGAAAACCTTGCGGGTTAAATGTGAATATACGATAACCATCCATATAATCAATGTCCATCCAAATTACATCACACGGAATACGCTTGTAACGAAGCGTATCGGCTATTTCTATTACACGACTGTCAGGCGTATAAGAAAAACGGCATTGCTGATAGCCTAAAGCCCAGCGCGGAACCATCGGCATAGTACCGGTTAGTTCGGATAATCCTCGAACAACAGCCTGCGGTGATTCTCTGTCAATGATAAATACACGAAAAAGCTCCCCTTCACTTCTTAATTCTATTTTCTCATCTGTACTGCTTAATTCAGCTTTCCAAGTAGTATCAAACAAAATACCAAAGGCGGTTCCATCCTTCCTGACTCCCATCATCCATGGATGTGACTGATACAAACGCGTTCCATTATCAACTCCGTATGCTCCGGAATCGGTATTCCACAGTTTTATGGTTTTTCCGTTTCTTAAAAGAGATCCGGTAACTTCTCCGCCTCCGTAGATACTCGTACCTTCCGGTATGATTAATGATGCATTCGCTTTACCGTCAGTCAGTGAAAAATCGGGAACCAGCTCCCACCCGGAAGAAAGTGCCCCCTGTTCGCGAGGTTCTTTTTCAATTGCAAAAGAAGGTACTTTCTTGGCATCAAAGCCATCAGGTACAAATTTGGCAATTCCATTTCCTACCATAACGCTACGCGCGACATTTACCTTCCTCGTAGAGGCATTAATTGACAAAGACAATGTTACGAGCAAACTAATTGCTACAGTTTTAATGCAGTTTTGTTTCATGATTTCTTAATTAATGATTCTGTTGAATACTTATCCTTCAATGGCTAAGTACAAAGCGAATTAAACACTTTTTCACTCATTAATCATCCTCTGAAATGACAAAATGCTGGCAAAATCACATTGGTCAAAAGACACATAACATGTACAATGGGAGCACATTATAAACAAGACATTTACAATGTGTTACAATATATTGTGTATAATGAGCGCACAATATAAAGTACAAGAAAACTACGGATTCTTATGCTGTTCTCGATAATCCTTAGGTGTCATACCGAATTTTCTAGCAAATTCTTTGTAAAAATAGGAACGACTTGATATCCCCACATCAGCAATAACGTCCTGAATAGAAAGATCTTCCTCTCTTAAAAGGCGCGCAGCTTTCTCCATCCGATAGTTTTTAATCAGATCGCTAGGAGCAATGGGAGATATTTCCTTAAACTTACGATAAAACTGGCGCGGACTCATTGCCATACGATCGGCTATCAATGTTGAACCCAATTCTTCCTCTTCAAGATTCTGTTCAATCACTTGTAAAAGTTTACGGATAAAATCAGCCTGTTCTGCTGTAGTACACACTATTTGCCCTGCCAATTCACCCAAATCTTCCAAATAAATTTGTTTGGCTTCCCGCTTACCATAAATAGCTTTATGAACATCTTCTTTCAGAAAGAGAATATCATAGGGTAGTACAATATAGGAATCGGACCATTTAATCAATTCGCGTTGAATAACCGAACTTGCTTTCCATGTCAGCAAAGGAATAAAAGCTGTTTTCGATAAAGCCGAGCGATTCTTTCCAACATATTCCATAAACGTACTTTCCTCTTCCGCATACATAGCCATATCAACTAAAAAAACAGCAGGAACCGAACGATGAATTTCCTCAAATGCCACCTGTACACTTTTCACCGAATGTATCAAATATTCTTCAGAAAGTAATCCTGTTATCAACCAAACCATTTCTTCACGATCTTCTAATAAAAGAATCGTTTTCTTTTCACTCGATTGATTTTCAATTAATGTGGCGGGATCGAAAATAAGCATCAGGCTATGTTGACCACTGTCAGATTCTACATAACGAACAACTGTATGAAGTTGCTCTAAAGCTGATTGCACAAAACAAAGCATCAACTGAATACCGAAAAACCGATCAATATCTTCTTTATTAAACACAGAGGAAGGAGTTCCGGTCAGTTGTTGTTGTAGTTCTTTAAGCACATCAACCGTACCAGATATTATTAACGACATCTTGCCGTTTTCTTCCTGCACACTAACCGTAATTCTGCCTGACGATGTTTTCTGACAAACAAACTGATAACAATAATAAAGAATACAACGTAAAGCATTTTTATAGACCGGAAAAGTAAAATTCGCAGGAATCAGAGATTGTACCAAAGTAACATCTACTCCTTCTGACTTCAACGTGCGAAGTACTTCCATAGATAACTCCTGTATACACATACGGGCAGACAAAACAAAGGTAGTAGGATAAAAATGCTTCAGTTTCTCTGAATAAAGCGTCTCTGGCCGGAAAAGAGCACTCATCGCTGTTTCACGTATTAACTCCACTTGCTTACGACGTTGTTCATAAGAGGTGTTTTCTGCACGTAGCTGATCGCAAGCATGGTAAATGAGGGTAAAACTATCCAATAAGTCACGATTATAACTACTACTTTCCAGCACCTTTTTATTATTTTCCGTATTGAGCAACCGTTTCAGTATACGTTCATGAAGGATATATTTACGAAGTAAATGAAACAAATAAACCACAAAGAGCACTATTAATAAAATATAAAGGAGATAAGCCCATAGCGACTGATACCACGGTGGAAGAATATGTATGGGAATGGAAAAGAATTTATACTCCGTATCGAACACGTCTTTCTTATAACGGACTTTAAAAATATAATCACCCGCAGGCACATCAGTATATGAAGCCTCATTGATGCTGCTGAATGAAGTCCATTGGTTATCATATCCTTCCAGGATGAATGAATATTCCACTTCTTTCCCGGTCAAATAATCAGGTACGGTAAAAGAAAGAGAGAAAGAAGTTTCCGCTCCTTCCAATTGCAGACTTTTTCCATCTTCCGTATAATAATCACCTAAATTTACTGCTGTCCGCCCAAGCCACAACCGACGTAACACAATATCCGGATAAAACTCAGGGGCAGCCGCCACTTTACGATCCAGATAAAGCAGTCCATCAATTCCTCCAAAGAAAAGACTGCCTGTATAAGGACACTGATAATAGGCATCATCACTAAACTCTCCTATTTGCACACCGGCACTGTAATAATAATCATGCGACGAGCCATTTTTCGGATTATATTTGATGAGTCCGCGATTGGTACCCAGCCAAAGGAAGCCATTGCCATCTTCCTGTATACCATGTATCATATCATTAAGAAGTCCCTGCTCCCTACCGATATAAGTAGCTTCTATCTTCTTTCCACAAAATGAAAGACAAACCAAACCAGAAGTTGTTCCTACATACATTTTACCATCTTCAGTGCGGTACAAACTTAATATATCGTCTACCGACTTGCGCAGCTTTTCTTTCAAAGAGATGACTTGATATTCTTCCGTTCGTTTATCGAAACGAACAAGTCCTTTTCCACGACTACCTAACCATAAGATAGAATCCCCTTCCGCCAACATGGGATAAAACATCATAATCTCCCGTTGCTCATGAAAAAAATGATAACGTTTTTGCTGACGTACATTAATAGTCCCTCCTTTCTTTTCAAGCACCATTTTATAAAAACCATCCACCGCCGTTACAGCATATAACACACTATCATTTTCTTCATAAATATCATGTATCTCAATAACAGGTCGACCGGAAGAATATTCTACCGAATGCACAGCATCATCTCTGAATGAATAATAAAATAATCCCGGATTTCCTGCCCCTATCCAGAAGCCATCCATATAGCGACTTTGGGCCAGTTTATAAACGTGAAACTCATGATTCCATTTAATATATGATGACATTACCTGTTTCTCTCCAGGAGAATAAACCATAGCCCTCCCAAGAGGATTTCCTACTGCTTCATGATAATCAGGCAAATGTAAAAGCCCATCTCCCTTTGTTCCAAACCATAATCCTCCATATTCATCTGTCAGTATCGAACGTACTTGTCTACTCAAATTAGGTGACATACGATTCAACATCAAATTGGTAGCGATCGAATATTTTTTGGCGTACATCACAGCTCCCTGCCCGTCCGATGCAATCCAAAGCAACCCTTGACGCGGTTCCCTATAAATTCCATAGATTCGGATATTACGATTGACGATCTCTTCTTCATACTTTTTAGAAGTACGTAAACGAATCAATCCATTAGCACGAAATCCAATGATAATATCTTCATAAAAGGGAACAATCCCTGTTATTACTCCATATTTCTGAACGAGTGATGAAAGATTACGAATATAAATCTTGGATTTACGAGAGATATCATACATATATAAATCTCTGTCACAATCTACGAAACAAAAAATACCATTCTGATAGAAAATATCTTCAATTGCTTTCGAATGGAACTTGTTTGTTGAGATAGATAATTTCACCGACAAACTATCCGTATCAAACCTATTGAGTGAGTAATTAAGAATTTGTCCCGTACTAGGTGGAAATACCCAAAGCCCCCCATCATCGGTCACAAATGCACGTCGTTCCATACTATCCACTGGTAAAACAGAAGTTTGTACCCGGATAAAACGTTGATGATGCGTATTATAATAGTAAATTCCGTCTCCGGTAAGTATCCAAGTGTTTCCCTGATTATTAGAATGAACATAATAATCACCTGAAAAATCATAGTTGGCTACCACTTGCCTCGCCTTTTGCGAGAAGCGGTTTACTCCCAAATGGGTAGAAATCCATAAGCAACTGTTATCTGCCTGCGAAATGGAATGAATCACGTTATTGCTCAACGTTTTGCTTTCTGAAAAATCAGAGCGAAACACTTCCATCGTCTTTCCATCCCAACAGTTCACTCCATCATACGTGCCAAACCACATCAGCCCCACATTATCTTGAAAAAGACAAAGCACTGCACTATTGGATAAGCCTTGTTGATAATCTACTTTTGAAAAGAAATAAGTATCATTGTCAGCTATAGCAGCCAATGATCTCATCATTATAAATAATGCTATCAGTTTTATTTTCATGTCGTACGTTTATCAATAAGCTGTTCAAAACCTGTTAGGCCTCTTGCTGATACTGTTACGGACATTAGTAACATTACTGGCAACACTTGTACCGTTTGCATGTTTTTCAATTTGTTAGTTCCTTCCTAGTCTCAACAGAAGTGTATACACAAAAGAAGCGCGAGACCGCTAAACTTATATCCAAGTGCAGGTTCTGGACTACCTCTGTGTTGAATACAAGCAAAAACAGCTCACGCCCTTGACTGTATATCAGCACCTAGGTGCAACATACAAACCAAAGGGAGAACGTTTTGTTTATTTCCTCAACACAGCTCGAATTGTCCAGATTCGCACTTGAGAAAAAGCACTAAACGCTTCCTTATAATAAAAACGTCCTAAAGGACAGTACAAATATACTACAATTTTCCTTTAATTATCCTTTTCACATATCAAATCTACATATATAAGCCGTTTATTTATCATTGATTATAAGATCTATAAACCTTTGTATATCACTAACCTCCTTATACTATATCTATTCTAACGAAGTAGAGAAGTAAGCTATATAGATTAGTTTCCTCTCAATACTGCTTACTTCTCATGTAATCTATTAATAGAAAAGTTGCTCTTGATTAAGTCCAAACTTTCTTTTTATTAACAGTAAAGTTGCTTTTCAGTAAGCGTCTCCGCGATTCTATATAGTGTATTAAAATAAAAAGGCTAATGATCC
>OHPI01001568.1_pt1 | contig 11467 bp, 13 predicted proteins | sample 1577651 | NCBI WGS metagenome assembly OHPI01 (sample SAMEA3879578, study PRJEB24766) | human gut metagenome | biome: human-associated habitat; feature: feces | place: USA | collected 1985/1987
ATCTTGGCGCTAAGCAGAACGAGCGCAAGCTGAGCGAAGGCATTAAGGGCGAGGAGCTGAATATTGTTATCGGTAGCCTGCCTTTTGTTGACGAAAGCGAAGAGGAAGGCGTAAAGGATGCCGTAAAGCTGAATGCGTTGGCTCTGCTCAACGAAATGTACGGTATTACCGAGCATGATTTTATGCGTGCGGAAATTGAATTTGTTCCTGCAACCAAAGCGCAGGATGTAGGCCTGGACCGCAGCATGATCGGTGCCTACGGCCAGGATGACAAGGTTTGCGCTTATACCGCACTGACTGCGGAAATCGATACCAAAGCGCCGTACTACACTACTGTTACGGTTTTGGCAGATAAAGAAGAAATCGGTTCCTACGGCAACACCGGCCTGAATTCCGATTTCGTGCTGCACTATCTGGAGGACTTGGCAGCAACTCAGGGTGCCAACATCCGCAAGCTGCTGCGCAATACTACTGCACTTTCCTCCGATGTTAACGGTGCCTATGACTCGAGCTTTGCTTCCGTATATGAAGAACGCAACAGCTGCTTCGTCAACAAAGGCCCTGTACTGACCAAATATACCGGTGCGCGCGGCAAATCCGACTCCAACGATGCCAGTGCCGAAACGATGGCCAAGGTTATCAGCATTATGGATGAGGCTGATGTTTTCTGGCAGATTGGCGAGCTGGGCGCTGTTGATGAAGGCGGCGGCGGTACCGTTGCATTGTATGTTGCTGCTATGGATATGGACGTAGTTGATCTTGGTGTACCTATTCTGTGCATGCATTCGCCGTTCGAGCTGAGCTCTAAGCTGGATGTTTATTACACCTATAAAGCATTCGCTGCTTTTCTGGAGAGCGATAAATGAATACCCTTAACGAGCTTTGGCAGGCAGAGAAAAAGCAGCGTATTTTAGTTTTATGCAATGAAAACGAAATTGCCGGTTTGCAGGCTCAAGGAGTGCCTGTGAGCTGCGAGGACAGCCTGCTTTCGATGCAGCACCTGAAAATGGCACGCCTGGAGGCAGAGCGCCGCCATAAATTGAATGAAGGCTTACAGGTTTTTACGATTACGCCGGAGCCTGTGCAGGCTACGAAAGCGGAGCGGGCGCTGATTTATGCCATGCTTGTGCGTTGCCGCAAGGTTATCAGCTGCCGTGACAAGCTGGAGGATATGCTGAAATTTGACGACCGCGAGGGCTGGACAGCTTATAAGCAGGAGTATGAAAATAAAGTGCTCGATGCGTATAAGGCTACGTGGCGTGACGCAGAAGTGTATCCTTATAATATCATTGATAATATCAAAGAGTACAATAAAAACGAAAGCTATATTTTAAAGCAGCTTTACTGGCATCTGGCAGAGCGTACTCCGGGCAGAATTAATGACGGTGACGCCAGGATGATTAACGAGCTGCGAAAAATGTTCTGCGATTTGAGCGTGAACCTGCTGCAGGCAGATGTGGTTGTAGTTAGCGAGGGCTTGAAAGATGCAGAGCTTTTGGCTTTGGCAACCAAATTTATGTGGCACGGTGAGGCAAAAGTAGAGCGTTTGTGAGTGCAGGCAGGATTGCCCTAAAATATGTAGCAAGTTATGTCGCAATAAAAAATCACCCGAAGTCGTAATGGCTTCGGGTGTTTGCATATATACTTATAAATAACTTTTGATATTCCAGAGCAGATAAAGCGGCAAGCTGACGGTTTTCGTATCGCCAGAATCGTTAATGCCGATGTTTTTGCGTTTTTCATATGAAAAATGTACTTGAGCGCACAAGGTTCCTATGAAAAATGCAATTTTAGCTGCAAACTTCCTAGGAAAAACGCAAATAAACCTTATCGGGCGGTTTTTGCGTTTTGTCACAGATTTTTCCTTGCATATTAAACTTGCTTATAGTAGACTATAATATGTAGAACTAGGCAAGGCCGCTAAGTTTCTTGAGAAGAAGCACAAGATATATAAGTAAGGACGGTGACTGTAAGATGGCTGATATCGTAGAAAGTCTGGCAGGAAACAAAATGCTGATGCTGAAGCAGGATATAGCTTTTTTGCGCAAGCGTCTGGCGGAATGTGCTGATGAGGATGCTAAAAAGGCTATCCGCAGGGAATTAATGGAGAAGGAAACCTATTATAATATTTTAGCAGACCGCCAGCGGGTGAATTTCTGAGCCGGAAGCAGTGCCGGCTTTTTCTTATAAGGTCGGGCGAAATATGCCTGTGGCAAAATTTTCCGGATTTTTATTAAGTCTTGAAAAGAGCCTGTGTTTGATGATAAAATATTTGTTACGGAAAAATTTTTCCGACTTCGCATATGCAGGAGGGTTATTTTGGAAAAACTAATTGTGAAGGGCGGAAACCGCCTCGTTGGTGCAGTTAAAACCAGCGGTGCGAAAAACGCTGTACTGCCGATTATTGCAGCTTCTATCCTGGGAACTACCCCAAGTCATCTTGATGAAGTTCCGATGCTGGAAGATGTGCATACTATAAGTGAAGTTTTGAAATGTTTGGGACTGGCGGTAAAATGCAGCCAGGAAAAGAATGTGCTGGATATCGACAGCACCAGCATCACCTCATACGAAGCACCGTATGAGCTGGTGCGCACTATGCGTGCGTCCTTTTTGGTAATGGGACCTTTGCTGGCGCGTATCGGTAAAGCGCGCATTTCCATGCCCGGCGGCTGCGCTATCGGCGCCCGTCCGATTGATATTCATCTCAAGGGCTTTGAGGCCTTGGGTGTAAAAATCGAGCAGGGACATGGCTATATTGAAGCAAGTGCTCCCGAGGGACTGAAGGGTACCAGCATTTATTTTGATTTCCCGAGCGTAGGTGCTACCGAAAATATTATGATGGCAGCTTCTCTTGCTGAGGGTACTACTATTTTGGAAAATGCTGCCGAAGAACCGGAGATTGTCGATCTGGCCAACTATCTGAATAAGATGGGTGCCAAAATCCGCGGTGCCGGTACCGATACTATCCGCATTGAGGGTGTAGACAAGCTGCATGGCGCAGATTATACCATTATTCCGGACCGTATTGAGGCAGGCACTTATATGATTGCTGCTGCTATGACCGGCGGTGATGTTGTTGTGGAAAATGTTCTGCCGGAGCACCAGAAGCCGTTGATTGCCAAGCTGCGCGAGGCAGGTGCCGTGGTTGAAGAGGATATTGATAAGGTACGCGTTATCGGCAAGAATCCGCTGAAGGCCGTATCTATCAAAACTCTGCCTTATCCGGGCTTCCCGACTGATATGCAGGCTCAGATGATGGCGATGATGGTTATTGCCGAGGGCCGCAGCAAGGTTACGGAAACTGTTTTTGAAAACCGTTTCATGCATGTGGTTGAGCTGAACCGCATGGGTGCGCAGATTTCTACCGAAGGCCGCAGTGCCGTTATCGACGGTCCCTGCAAGCTGACAGGCTGTGATGTGCGCGCAACCGATTTGCGTGCCGGTGCAGCTATGATTCTGGCAGGCCTTGTGGCCGAAGGTACGACACGTATCGGCGATTTGCACCATATTGACCGTGGCTACGAGAACATTGTTGCTAAGCTGAAAAATCTGGGTGCAGATATTGAACGCGTAGATGTAGATTAAGGAGATATGACTAATGTTTAAGAGTATGGATATCGGTATTGATTTGGGTACCGCTAACATTCTTGTTTATGTCAAGGGCAAGGGCGTTGTCCTGAAGGAGCCTTCTGTTGTGGCTATTGACAAGGTGCGCAACAAGGTGCTGGCTGTGGGCGATGATGCAAGAGAAATGCTGGGACGTGCTCCCGGAAGTATCGTTGCTATCCGTCCGCTGAAGGAAGGCGTTATTGCGAATTATACCGTAACGCAGAAGCTGCTGGCTTATGTTATTGAGAAGGTTGCGGGCAAGAGCCTGTTTTTCAAACCGCGTGTTATGACCTGTGTGCCTATCGGCATTACTTCGGTAGAAAAGCGTGCTGTTATGGAGGCTACTACCCAGGGCGGTGCGTCTAAGACTTATCTGATTGAGGAACCGCTGGCTGCTGCTCTTGGCGCCGGTATTGATATTTCCGTACCGCGCGGCAACATGGTTGTTGATATCGGCGGCGGTACTACCGATATCGCTGTGCTGAGCCTTGGCGGTATTGTTGTAGATTCTTCTATCCGTATCGGCGGCGACCATTTTGATGAGGCTATTGTGCGCCATGTGAAGAAGGTACATAATGTGCTTATCGGTGAACGTACTGCTGAGGAAATCAAGATGAATGTTGCTACTGTTATTACTGATGGTCGTCATGAGTCTATTACTGTGCGTGGCCGTGATATGGTTACCGGTCTGCCGACTACCTTCAGCGTAAGTTCTGAGGATTGCCGTGTGGCGCTGGAGGATGCTGTTGCTTCCTTGATTGCTACTGTGCGTGGTGTTCTGGAAAAATGTCCGCCGGAGCTGGCTGCGGATATTGTTGATAACGGTATTTATCTGACCGGCGGCGGTGCGCTGCTCGACGGTCTGGCTGAGATTATGCAGCGTGAAACCGGTATTACTACGCATATTGCCGATGATCCGTTGGAGTGTGTTGCTCTTGGCACCGGCAAGGCGCTGGAGAATCTGGATAAGCTGCATCCTGGTACTGTTTATACTGCGTCTAATCTGGTTGATTGATGCTAGGGTATTGATTGTTGATTATTGATTTTGGGGAGGAGCTGCCGTTGGCAGCTCCTTTTGTGTAGATGTGAAGAAGAAGGGCATATGGTGTCGCAATTAATATATTGCAACCCTTCCGTCTGCTCGCAAAAGCTCGCAGCCACCTCCCCTTTCAGGGGAGATATAAAGTGCTTGTCAAATGCTGACTGTCGCAAGTTCGTCGAACTTTTATATGCTCCCTGAAAGGGAGCTGGCATCGCCGAAGGCGATGACTGAGGGTTGTGTTGCGATATATAAATTGCTCGTGTGAGCTTTAGTCTGTCCTTTTTGCCTCTCCTTGGGGAGAGGTGGCATCGCGCAGCGATGACGGAGAGGGGTATTACGACGTTCTAACGCATTCTTCTTCCTTCTGCCTTTGTTTTTCTTTTAAGAGGTCCTATATATGAATTTCAAGAAACTGATATGTTCTGTTTTTATGCTGGCTGCGCTGTGTGCTGCTCCGCTCGCGGCGAGCGCCGCTCCCGTCACAGCGGTGCGCAGCAGCGTTAGTCCGGCGCGTGTGCGTCTGGTGTTCGACAGTACGGAGCCAATTAAATATACAGCTGAAAAAAATGGCTTGCAGATTGTAGTTAATCTGCCGGAAGGTACGGCGCTGGCGCAAAGTCCTGTCTTTAAGCAGGATGCGGTGATTAAAAGCATCACTGTTCCTGCCAAAAAGAAGAAAAAGGCACAGGTGGTTATAGATTTAACTAAGGATTGCCAGTATAAGCTTTATCCGCTGAAGAATCCTGACCGTTTGGTGCTGGATATCTACCGCATTCCTATCAGCAAAACAACGATGCAGCTTGCAGGCGGCGTTACCTATACCTATGCGCAGGAGGAGCTGAACGGCAGACCAATCGTAAGCTATTTGGTGAGCGTTGCGCCTTCGGCGCGCCTAGAGCTAAGACCATTTTCTGCTGCAGGTATGTATAACGGACGCGGCAGCCTGGCTAAGCAGGCGGCACAAAGAGGTCTTGTGGCTGCCATCAATGCGTCGTATTTTGATACCGACGGCTGGGTTATCGGCAACGTTAAGGATAAGGGCAATTTTGTCGCTATGGATGCTACGCCGCGCAGCGGTTATGTAGTACAGGGCAACGAGCAGAAGATTGTGCGCGACATTGCATACACCGGCAGCGTAACACTGCCTGACGGCAGAGCGCTGCAGCTGAAGGGCATGAACCGTGCGCGCATTTCCAATGATTTGGTGCTGTTTAATTCCCATTACTCTACGTCGACCAAAACGAATCAGTACGGGCGTGAGGTGAAAATCAAAAACGGCCGTGTTGTTGCTGTTTCTACAGCAGGCAATATGCCTTTGGAGCCGGGTTGCGTAGTGCTTTCCGGTCATGGCACAAATGCGGCTGCTCTGGCAGGCCTGCGCCTGGGCGACCATGTAATACTCACGCAGAGCCTTGGCAGCAGCATTGCGGATGCGGCAACGACTGTTGTCAGCGGCGGTCCGTTGCTGGTAGAAAACGGCAGGGTGAATGTGCGTACTGCGGAGGAGCAGATGGCTCCCGATATTGCGCGTGGCAGAGCGCCCCGTACTGCAATTGGCCTGAAGCAGGACGGCACGCTTTTAATGCTTGTTGTTGACGGCAGAAGCAGTGCTTCCGCAGGCATGACGATCGCGGAGCTGGCGCAGTATTTTGTGAAGCTGGGTGCGGTGAGCGCTGTCAATTATGATGGCGGCGGCAGCAGCGAAATGGTCATCAACGGCAAAATCGTCAACAACCCTTCGGACGGACGCGAGCGTTTGGTGAGCATCGGTCTGGGATTGTTTATTAAATAAGCTGGTTTATAGGCAAAATAAAAAACAAGGGGCGGTCACGCGTTAGCTGTGACAGCTCCTTGTTTTGTTGTCGCTGGTTATAGCTTAATCCTCGGTGATGATACACGCACAGCCCGCCGTCAGCAGGCGGTACAGCGTCAGCGGCACATACCACGCCGCCACCAGCAGACGCCATACCAGGACGAAGCCACCGATGAGGCCGCCGATGATGAAGTTCAGCGCGAACAGCGCGGCGCCGCCGCCCAGGGAGCCGCCGCCCGGCACGATCCAGAGGCACATCCGATGGAGGCCAAACGGCAGCCCGCAGAGTATCCAGAGCCATACATAGTCAATCTCTCCGTTCTTCACGCAGGCGGATTTGAAGATACAATACAGAATCAGTGCCACGGTCACGGGCAGTACACTTTTGAAGAAAAATGCTTTGATTGCTTCGCTTCTCGTCATCGGTAAAACCTCCTTCCGCAGTTCCATTATACAGGATGCCGGGAACTGTGCCCAGCGTCTTTCAAAGAAATTTATTCAAGTTCATGCCGCCGCTGTTGTTCCTGTTCCTTTGGAACGGTCAGCAGCGCATCCACATTCTGCTTAACGGTATCGTATTCCTGGGCTTCGGTTCTTGCGGCTTTGTATTCAGCAAGGAGCCGTTCCTTTTCTGCGGTGAGATTGGCAAGTTCCTTTTTCATGCTTTCCGTTGTCGGCAGCGGCACAGCCCCCAGCCGTTTCAATTCTCTGGCGGCCGCTTCAAAAAGGATGATCTCGCTCTCATGCCCCCGCAGGAACTTTTCTTTATCATTCGATTTGCGGTATCTGTCATAAAGAGGCTTTAGCTGGCGGTAAGTGCCGGCGTGCTTCATCACAATGGCAAGTTCGGCACTTCTGCTTTCTATCCGCTTGATCTCCGTATGAGCGGTATCCCTGCGTGCGGATACTGCGTTCAATTTGCTTTCCAGTTCTCCATAACTGCTTATACCGTGTTCCGTCAGGAAATTCATGGTCTTGGCGGCCTGTTTCAGATTGTTCAGCTTCGCCCAATGGGTGAAGCCTGCGCTCTGCTGTGCCTTAATGTTATTCTGGATATCAATGAGCAGGCTGATCTTTCCGCTCCGCTGCTTCGGCTGGCGGGAAGGTCTGGAGCGTCCGGCGATCCGGGCGGCAAGGGCTTCTTCGGTGTAGTCCACACCCAGCGTTTTCAAACGGGTGAATCGTTCCTGATCCGGCGCTCTGGCGGAGATATACTTGCCGTGCTTGATCTCATAGCCTTCTCTCTGCAGTCGGCGAAGCAGTTCTTCCAGGTTGGAACAGGCTGGCAGGAGCCGGTCGATGGCCGCTTTCAACTTTGCCTTATACTACAATCTGAACAAGGCGTTTTGGCCAGATTTCGGAGGATTTTTTCAAAAAATCAACCTTATCCGCAACTTTTCTCTGAACACTTCGCCGGATGCCTTGTGTTTCTTCGGATATTCATATATAATGTATCGTGTTGAGTATTATCCATGCGGAGGTGCGGTATGAACGGGATCAAGGGCTATATCTCCATTCGGGAGGCGTCCTACCGTTGGGGCGTGTCAGAGCGGCGGGTCAACCAGTATTGCGCCGAGGGGCGGATCCCCGGCGCGTCCCGGTTCGGGCGCTCATGGGCGATCCCGGAAAACGCGGAAAAGCCGTCCGACCCGCGCTTTCAGGGACAGCACCGCGATTCCGGCAGGACAAGCACCTGACGGATACCCCTCTGCATTTTAGCATCCGCAAAAAGGAAGTGAACGCTATGACCTGCGACGAGGTTTTTTACCGCCAATATCTGAGCGGCGATGACGCGGGGCTGGAGGCCCTGATGAAAAAATACGGCGATCCCCTGACCCTGTATATTGACGGCTATCTGCACGACGTTCACGAGGCGGAGGAGCTGATGCTGGACGTTTTCGCCTATCTGTTCACGAAAAAGCCCCGCATCCGGGACGGCGGCTTCAAGGCGTATCTCTATAAGGCGGCGAGGCACATGGCGCTGCGCCATAAGAGCAAGCGAAAGCCCCTGTTCAGCCTCGACGCGCTTGCAGACGAGCCGGACGGACGGCTGCTGGCGGAGGAGGTCATCCGGACGGAGGAGCGAAACCGCATTCTGCATTTCTGCATGAGCGAAATGAACCCGGACTATCGGGAGGTTTTATATCTCACCTATTTTGAGGATATGAGCTACGCGCAGGCGGCGGAGGTCACGGGAAAAACGGTAAAACAGATCACCAACATGGTGTATCGCGGAAAAGAGAGCCTGCGAAGGCTGCTGGAACGGGAGGGAATCACAAATGCGGAGTCATGAGGAGCGCGTTGCGGAGACGAAGCGGCGCATCGCCAAAATGGAACGAGAAAAACAGCGGCGGCGCAATACGATCACCATGGCTTCCGCAGTGGCGGCGTGCCTTGTACTGCTCATCGGCGCGTCCCTCGCCATGCCCGGCATTGCTGCGCGGATACAGACAGGCGATTATTCCGGCTTTGAAACGGCGGCAAGCATCTTTCACGGCGGCGCGGCCTTGGGATACATCGTCATCGGACTTTTGGCGTTTTTACTCGGCGTGTGCGTGACCGTTCTGTGCTTCCGGCTGCGGCAGATGAACCGCGAGGACACGCAGGACGGAGAAAGCGAGGATGCGCATGGAGCTGATTGAGAACCTGCTGCAACTGCTGACCACATTCGTCGGCGCGCTGCTTTCGGGCATATCCTACCGGAAAAGCCGCAGGCAGGTGTATTTTCTGCTGCTGTGCTTCTACGGCTGCTTTGCCCTCGGCGCGCTCTACTGGACGCTGTATCTGCTGCTGTTCGATACCACGCCCCGGGTCTTTTATGTGTCGGAGTTCGGCTGGGTGGCCAGCCTCATCTTCCTGCGCATTTTGCAGGCCACGCTCTCCGCCCCGGAGGAACGCGCCTTCCGCTGCCGCAGGGCGTGGCTTGCGCCTGCGTTCGGCGTGCCGCTGCTGGCGTTCTACTGCACCTTCGGGGACATTCTCTCCAACCTGATCTGGTGCGGCATGATGATATGGCTCTCCTACTGCGCCATACGAGGGCTGGTCTATGCGAAAACGCAGACGGGCACGGCGCGGAATATGCGGTACTTCCATATCGGCGTGCTGTGCTTTGCGTTCGCGGAGTATCTGCTCTGGACGGTGGGCTGCTTCTGGCCGGATACCTCACCGGCAAGCCCCACCTTCTGGTGCGATATGCTGCTGACGCTTGCGATTCTGGGGCTGCTGCCCGCCACGAGAAAGGCGGTGGAAGCATGACCTACATCGAAAACATCTTCCTCTGCATGGTATCCCCACTGCTGGTGGCCGCCCTGTGCATGGGCAGGCGGCAGCTCCGCTTCTTCCTGTTCTGCATTGCCGGGATGGGGGTGTGCCTGCTTTCGGCCTATATCAACACCTTCCTCGCGGCGGTGTGTCAGGCGGACGCCCTTGCCGCCACGGCGGAGATCGCGCCGGTGGTGGAGGAGATCATGAAGCTGCTGCCGCTGCTGTTCTTTTTGGCTGTGTTTGAGCCGACCTTCGCCCGCTTCCGACTGGCCGCCGTCATCGTGGCCGCCAGCTTTGCCACCTTTGAGAACATCTGCTACCTTACGCAGAACGGCGCGGATCAGATCCTCTTTCTGCTGATCCGGGGCTTTGGCACCGGCGCGATGCACGTGGTCTGCGGGAATGTGTACGGCGGCGCTCTGCGCCCCGTGTGGGACAGCCGCCCCCTGCGGGCGGCCTGCCTGTTCGCGCTTTTGTGCGTGGCCATCATTTACCACGCCATCTACAACCTTCTGGTCAGCGCCGGGGGGACGCCTCAGCTCATCGCCTACTTTGTCCCGCTGCCCACGGCGCTGTGCTTCCGGCTGCTGGCGCGGAAGGCCGAGGCGTAAATACAGTCTCATCGGACCGTCCTGTTGGACGGTCTGATTCAGCGTGTCGAAAAAGTCTTTTCGCCCCGCTGAGCAAGTTTTCAGAACTTTTATAAAGTTCTGAAAACTTAGGATTTCAATGGCGCAGGACACCCTTCTTGGGTTTCCCGCGCACACCCTTCCTTTCCGTTGCGGAAAATCTCCCGCTTTATCGACAGCCTCCATCAGATCGTCCGACAGGACGGTCTGATTTTTTTTGAAATTTTTTCAATTTTTGGTGCGTAGTTTTCTCCGTTTTTGTCCCTATCAGAGTGTAAGGACTTTTTCGGGGAAGGAGGAAGGGGCATGTATGACACCACGGAGCGCGTCCGGCGTGTGAAGCAGACGGCCCTGCGGCTGATCCAAAAGCGGGAGCGGACGGCGCTGCGGCGGCTGGGAACCCTGTGTACCGCGCTGGCTCTGGGTCTGACCGGCGCGCTGGCTCATTTCATCGGCGGGGCACCCGGCGCCGCCGTCCAGGGGGCCTACGGCGCGACGCTGCTGGCGGACAGCGCAGGCGGCTATGTGCTGGTGGGTGTGGCGTCCTTTACGGCCGCCGCTGTCCTGACGGTGGTCTGTATGCGCCTGCATGAGCGAGAGAAACGAGAAAAGAACAACAAGACAGACAAGGAGGGAAACGCATCATGAAAAAAACGATCACCCTGTTATTGACGCTGTGTCTGCTGCTGTGCCTGCTGCCCACGGAGGCTATGGCCTATTTGGGAGACATCCAGACGGTCGACAGCGGTACCGTGACAGCGAAAAAGCTGAACAGCGGGTCGTGGGAACTGCGAAACGATTATCTTCGCGTGATCGTGCGGAAGGACGGCACGCTCTCCACGGCCCCGGCGGCGGACAGCGCCGACCCCACAGACAGGCAGACGCCGTTTTGCAATTTTGTTACATTTAAGGGCCGCGGAGATAACAAGCGGGATATCGTGCATCCCGCCAAGCTCAGCCTGAAGCGCATCAGCTCTGTGGACAAAACGCTTAACGGCCCCGCAAAGGCCATCAAGGTGGAGTACGACCTGACGGCCACGGTGTCCGGGAAAACCGTCACAGGAACGACCACGGTCTACTATGAGATCGCAAAGCTGTCTTTGGACGGCA
>OHPI01001571.1_pt1 | contig 11426 bp, 10 predicted proteins | sample 1577651 | NCBI WGS metagenome assembly OHPI01 (sample SAMEA3879578, study PRJEB24766) | human gut metagenome | biome: human-associated habitat; feature: feces | place: USA | collected 1985/1987
AGTTTCGCTTCAAAAAGGTCACCCGAAGGTCACCTGTAAAAGAAAAAGCACCTACAGAAACTCTGTAAGTGCTTGATTTTCAATGTGGACCAGCCTGGGCTTGAACCAGGGACCTCCAGATTATGAGTCTGTGGAACTTCATGTACCAGAACCAGATCAAGAACATCGTCGATCTGGTGAGCCGGACGGACGGTGATGCCGGCTGTCAATTCCATTTCGGGTTTGCCGTAAGCATCTTCGATATCGTCGACGTTCCAACTATTGTAGACACCTTTCAGGTTGATGTCGAATAATTGCTGATAGCTATATTTCAGATTGACACCGCCGAACGCATGTTTTGCATTTGCTTGCAAAGCTCTACTGGTATTGGCAAAAATATCGCCTTGCACACTTGGAGCAAGGAGCGTCGGAGCAAAGAAAACTTCATCACTCGTGATCTTATATCCCCCGAATACATCGAACCAGAAACCGGGAGCGATACCGCTTCTGATACCGACCGTCCCATCCAGATAGTTACGGGAAGGAAGCAGCTCCATCGTCGGGTTGATATAGCGGTTGACCTGCGAAATTTCGTACATGCTGTTTGAGTAGAGTTTGCCACCGGCAACCAGGTAAAGCTCGGTTTTATCGGCAACTTCCACGTCAGCCGTAATATTCGGGGAGGCCATGAATTTGCTGTTGTCACCGGTCACGAACATGATGTTCGCACCTAACTTCAAATTCCAATTGTCTCCCGACACTTTGTAATAAGGCGAAAGAGTTGCTTCGGCATGGTTTTCAAATTCCAGATATTCCTGTCCGCCCATTGTCGGCAGGCTGTAATTGAAGTATTCTACGTTTCCTCCTAATCCGATGCGCTGTTCACCGCCGAAACGGGCGTTCAAATCAAACTTTACGTCGAACGTATGTTCCGTAGGTCCGTCCTGCTCCTTGCTTAACGCATATTTATGGGAGAAGTTGGTATATCCGAGATCTAACAGATAGCCGACAGGAGCGTCTTCTTTCGATTCGACTCCGATCTTTGCCTGGATAGTCTGGTTTACCTGATTGGTCTCACGGTCGAAATTTTCCGGAACTAATGTTACTGATGATTCGGGACTGTAAACCGGTAGCCCGTAGTAATTGAATGCGGAGTATCCGTATTTGATCCCCATGTCCAACGATAGTTTTTCAAATGCGTGTTTGAAGTTGAGTCCACCTAAGTTATCATTCAATTTGGCCTTAACCTTGTCGAAGTCCGTATCGATATATTTCACCTTCCCGTTCGTCGAACGATGGGAGAACCAGATATTCAGCTTATCCTTGTCCGTGCTCAGGATGTGGTAGCCTAAGTCGCCGTTCAGGTTCAGATACGTACCGCCGCCGAAGTTGAAATAACCGCGGCGTTTGTTGTACTGGATATCCGTCATGATATTGCCTGAAGGCAGGAGGCTGATCTCCTTCTCCGGATCGGCGGGGACGGTGAAAGTCGCGTAGTCGATCGCCATCTTCTTGACAACCGGTTCTTTGATGACCGGCAATGTGTTCACTTTGCTGGCATCCTGTACGGTCGGGTCATATTCGCGTTCAAGCGTCATTTCCCGGTTCAGGTTTTTTTCCTTCGTTTTGTCTTCCTGTGCGCTGACGGTTGCGACACTCCCTAACAGGGCCATCACACACAGTGCTTTGATGTTGTATATTGTCTTCATCACTTTTTCTTAGTTCTTAAGTTTACCCAATCTATTTTCTATCATACCGGCGATATCGTCGTCACCTTTATAATTGTTCTGCAGGCTGGTGAGGTATTGACGAGCCTGGAAGTCATCACCCTGGCGGATATAGATGTCGGCCAGCAGGATAAATCCGCGAGCCAGCCAGTATTGGTGAGGCGTACCGTTCTCAATGAAGTTCATGAGCACCTTTTCGGCATTCTTGTCATCGTTGGTATCGTAATATAGTTGGGCCAACAGATATTTGGCCTCCGCACCGTGTACCGTACGGGTATCTTTGCTCAATTCTTTCAGGTCGGCAAGCGCCTTGTTCGCCTGTTTTTGGGCGATATAGGCTTTAGCACGTACGTAACGGGCTTCGGCTTCCAGTTCGGGAGAGAGCTTCGGTTCTTTCAGCAATTCGTCTGCCGCCAGAAGGGCATCCTTTTGCTGTCCCGTCTGCAAGGCGCAGCGCATGATGCCTAAACGGGCGGCCTGTCTGTTCTCCGGATTCTCGGCTACGATCTGCAAGCGTTTGAAGCTTTCCAATGCGGCCGGATAATCTTTGCTCAGGTATTCGATTTCGGCCGTGCGGGCAACCGATTCTTCGAGGAACTTGGTGTCGCCGCTGGCAATGACCGATTTGAACCGTTGGATGGCTTCGTCGAACTCTTTCTTGGCAAAAGCGATGCTACCTAAGTAGAAGTTGGCATTCGAACTGAACGCCCCTTCGGGGAATGTTTGCAGGTAGTTGATCAGGCTACGGCGAGCACCGTCGTTGTCACCGCGCATGAAGAGTTTTTCGGCGGCGATATAGGTCAGCGAATCCTGTTCGCCTACTTCCAAGCGGATGTTGCCGCCTATGGAGTTCACATAGCTGGCATAAGCATTGATATCGTTGAGATCGATATAAACAGACTTCAAATCCTGCAATGCGATTTTAGCTTCTTCGCTGCCCGGATAATTGCTGATCACCTGCTTGTAGGCGGCGAGCGCCTTTTCCGGTTGGTTGTCGTTGTAAACCGAGCTGGATGCCTGCTTTACGTGCCAGGCTGCTCTGAGGAAATTCGCGGATCAGCTTTTCGAACGCCTGTGCGGCGGAAGAGCTGTTTTCGAGCAAGACATAAGAGCGTCCTTTCTCGAACAACGCATCGTCTACATATTGCGATTCCGGATATTCGCTGATCAGGCGGTCCATTGCGCTGATCTTGCCTTTATAGTCTTTCTGCAACCCTAACAGGAATCCTTTCTGGTAGATCGAGTAATCGCCAGCGGAAGGAGACAACTGGGCTGCACGTGAATAGTTTTCTTCTGCCAGACTGAACTGGCGGTTCTGATACAGGCAATCGCCGATACGGTTGTAAGCGTCAGCCAAAGAAGCGGCCTGCCGGTTACTTTCCAGGTCGACATATTGGCGGAAACGGTTCAGGGCCGCACTGTAATCCCTCAGTTTGAAATAGCTGTAACCTAAGTTATAATAAGCCAGAGCATACATGTCCGTATTGCGCTGGCGCGTATTGTTCAGATACGTGCGATAGTCCGATATCGCGTTTTCATATTCTCCCATGCGGTAGTAGGATTCGCCACGCCAGAAATAGGCGTCGTTGCGGGCTTCCATATTATAAGAACCGAGCTGGATTGCCTGGCTGAACAAACTAACGGCGTCATCCAGCTTGACATTGGCAAAAGCCTGTGTTCCGAGTTGGAAAAGGATGTCCTGTTTGGCTTCCAGTATCTTGGTGCTCGGATGTTTGATCTTGTTGATTGATTTCAAAGCGGCTTCGTAGTTTTTGGTAGTCAGGTAGACTTCGACCAGATAGTCGTTCACCTTGTCTGCGTATTGCGAGTTAGGAAAATCGTTCAGGAAGTCTTCGAAGATCGTCACCGACTCGCCGAACCCTGTAAATGCCGTTTCGTGGATGAGCAATGCGTAGTTGTACATGGCGACTTCCTTTATCTGTTTGTCGAATGAAGAGGTGGCAGCAGCCTCGAATGCCATGCGGGCATTGTTTTTGTCGCCTAACTTCAGGTAAGACTGTCCGAGATAGAGATAGGCGTTCTGTGTCAGCTCGTCGTTCTGGCGTACGGTCCGACTCAGGGAGTTGACCGCATTACTGTAATTCCCTTTATTGAAGTAGCATACACCTAAAATGTACAGATCGCTGCGGAGCGGGTTTTCCGTAGATGAAACATATTTGCTCAACATCCGGATCGCTTTTTCCTGGTCGCCTAAATGATAATATGAATCACCAACGATCCGGTACATCTCGCTGTTGTTCTTGCTATCGGGATATAGAGAGAGAAGCTCTTCACCTTCTTTCACCACCTTTTCGTATTTGCTCTGGATAAAGTAAATCTGTGCGATGTAGTATTGCGACTGCTCGCGGTATTTCGGGCTCTCTTTCAGACGGGAAAACTCGATCAGAGCATTGTTGTAATTCCCCATCGCGTAGTCGATGTAGGCGACATAATAGGTCGAGGCTTCCTTATATTTGTCTCCGACCTGCTCGATCCGTGCGAAGTAGCCGCGGGCTTTTTCCATCTCACCGGTCTGCAACAGCGAATAAGCCAGACGGAAAGAATAAGCCTCCTGCTGTTCGGGACTTAACATGTCGATATCGGCTTCGTTGAACCAGAAAATAGCTTTTTCATATTCACCGCGTTCGAAATGTACGGAACCGATCATGTAACCGATCTCGTCGCTATGGCGGGAAGCTGGATATTCTTCCAGATAGTCTTTTAGCAACTCGTCTGCATTAGGGCGTCCCTGTTCATAAGCGGCATAGACCAGCATATAGTCTGCCTCTTGGATCAGGTCGGCATTCGTGGAATGCTGTTTGTAAGCCTCCAACTTGTCAATGCAACCGGCATAATTTTTTAAACTAAACAACTCTTTCCCTTCTACAAATAGGCGATCCGGTGCATCAAACTGGTACGACCGCTGCCCGTATGCGACATGACTCCCCACCACTATGCACAGTGGAATAAGTATTCTTTTCATCACTCCTTAGCTTTTATAATACAGATATATATAAATATAACGGTATATGTTGGTTCTAAGTTGCAAATATAAGAAATATATTACTTTATATAGCGGTCTACTGCTTTTTTGATAGATTGCAATCCGAAATCGTCCGGATTCAACTGGTTGGCTGGCAGAATAATGATCTCGGCTGCATCGTCTTCAGCTTTTGCTCCGTCGAAGGATTCGGTCAGACATTCGAAGAACATATCGACCGTATGTACCTCGAAGCCGGAATAGGGATAAAGATTGGGAATGGAAAAGAGATAACGGCAGCCGGCGATGTCAAGTCCCGTTTCCTCTTTCACTTCCCGGTGGGCTGCATCTTCGGCTGATTCATACATATCAACAAAGCCTCCCGGCAAGTCGAGTGTCCCTTTAGCGGGTTCTTTGGCACGACGTACCAACAGCAGTTCTCCTTTTGAATTGCGGATGAAGCAGGCGACAGCCGAGGAAGGATTGAAATAATAGACGAACCCGCAAGTTGTGCATTGTTTGGCTTTCTCGTTGCGTTCCACAAATGTCCTGGCTCCGCATTTCGGACAATACGTAAATTGATGTAAAGGATGGGACATGATATTTTATATTTAATAGTCAGGCACGGATTACACGGATTTCACTGTTCTAACAAACTGTGCAATCTGCGAAATCCGTGCCTGAAATAGCTTTGTGTTTTTATTACTTCACTTCCCAACCCAGTGCGCTTGCGCCCAATACGGCTGCATCGCTTTCTTTCAATTGGGAGAATAATAATTTTGTCTTGCCTTCGAACACTTTCAACATGTTCTTTTCCATTGAACGTTTGATCGGATTCATAATCAGATCTCCGGCTTTAGTTAGGCCTCCGAACAGGATGATCGCTTCTGGGCTGGAGAATGCAACGAAATCAGCGAATGCTTCACCCAGGATGTTACCTGTGAATTCGAAGATTTCCAAAGCCAGCTTGTCATTCTTCATTGCTGCGTCATACACGTCTTTGGATGTGATTTCGTCCGGATCCAATTCGCGAAGCAAGCTGTCATCCTTACGGATTTCCAGAAATTCGCGTGCCGTACGGGCAACTCCTGTAGCAGAAGCATATGCTTCCAAACAACCTTGACGACCACAACCACAAGGACGTCCGTTATTACGACGCATGATCACGTGACCTAGCTCGCCTGCAAATCCGTCATGCCCGTAAACCAGGTTACCGCCGATTACGATGCCGCTCCCGACACCTGTACCTAATGTGATCACGATAAAGTCTTTCATACCGCGGGCAGCACCATACGTCATTTCACCGATAGCAGCTGCATTCGCATCATTTGTCAATGCCACGGGCACACCACCCACCTTTTCGCTGATTAACTGAGCCAAAGGAATTTTACCTTTCCAAGGAAGGTTTGGTGCAAATTCGATACAACCGTTAAAGAAGTTACCGTTCGGAGCTCCTACACCTATACCTTTTATTTTATCTACACCGCCTGCCTGGTCGATCACTAATTTCAGGCCATTTGCAAGTTCGCTGACATAATCGTCGACATCAGTATACTTTCCGGTTTTAATTGAACTACTGTACAAGATCGTTCCTCTTGCATCTACTACGCCAAAAACAGTATTGGTACCACCTATATCGATACCTACTACATAAGGCTTCTCCATGATTTTATATTTTAGATTAATAATGCTTTTTCTGGAAAGCAAATATAAGAGGAATCTGGTAAGGTACAATGATTTTATTCAAAAAAAACCGAAATGGACGTGAATATGTTACCCGATATGTTATTTAGCAGGTAAAATTTCAATCCAATAATCGTCTGGATCATTGATGAAATACAAGCCCATCTCGTTATTTTCGAAACAGATGTATCCGAGTTCTCGGTGATATTCGCGTACCTTGTCATAATCGCCGGCTACACGGAAACAGAGATGGCTTTCATTGTCTCCCAATTCGTATGCTTCTTTCCGGTCGCGAAGCCAGGTCAGTTCCAACAGAAATCCTGTCTCGTTGTCTGTCAGATAAACCAAGGTGAACGAACCGTCTGTCGCTTCCTTGCGGTGGTGTTCTTTCAAACCAAGCGCTTTTCCATAAAACGCAATACTTCTGTCCAGATCCAGGACATTGATATTAAAATGATCAAATCTGCTCTTTATTTCCATTTTCTCTCTATTTTTTTATTTTCCATTTTCAAATGTCTGTCCCTTCTCCCGGAACGGATATCAACGCATACCGGCAACCACGCGATTCCGCGTAAGGTCTGAAAGCAACCACCTCCGCCGGACGATCCCAAAAATGCATCGGTACAAAGATATTGGTTTTGATATGATCTACAAACTGTTGTGCACCGCGCATGAAGTCGGTCCCGATACGCGGATCGACCGGAAACATGGTAGCATCTAGCTTGTCGGTCGCCTTTGCCAAATCACCTAATTCTTTCAGATAATTTTGTTCTGCTTCTGCGACTTCTTCGGGAGTCGATTCGTCTTTCCAGTGCCAGTTATTTAGGTCGCCGGCATGGAAAAGGCGTTTCCCTTCGGCTTCGATCAGGAAGGATATGCCGGAGTCTGTTGATCCGAATGCCTTGATCCACAGGTTATGATCTTCATAGGAATCTTCTTTTTTGAGATAGATCGCATCTTCTTTCCCTGCCCGGTTCCTTTTCAAAATATCTTTGCCGAAAAGATAGACGATATCTTTTTTGTATGTTTTCCATCTCAAAACCTCCGGATTGAAATGATCCGGATGGAAATGGGATGACAATACATATAATGTACCCGCACGATTCAATAGTTTCTCATGCACGAAACCTTTTTCCGGTGACCTCCCTGTGTCTTTATAATAATCGATCAAAATGGCAAATTCGTCTGCCTCGATAGCAAAACCACTATGGTAGATATAAGTAAGTCTCATGTATATTTTCCTTTCTTTTTATAAACAAAACACGGAAGGTCGCATTCTTGTTGTGCAAATCAGCGTTCGTTTGCGTCCGGTCAATGCTGATTACGATATTACAACTTTATTTCCAGTTGCTCCATCATCACCCCTGTCTTTCGGCGTGCATCGGCCACATCCAATCCGCGTGCCAGCAGCACTGCCATACGGCGATGTCCGTGGACTTCCGGTTTACCGAAGAAGCGCATTTGGGTGTCCGGCTGTTCCAAGACCTTATCCAGGTTGCCTAATGAAAGTTGGTTGCTGTCCCCTTCGACCACAACAGCACGCGAAGCGCCTGCACCGTGAAAAGCTATGTTCGGGATCGGTAGGCCTAATATAGCACGGGCATGCAAAGCGAACTGCGAAAGATCCTGCGTGATCATTGTGACCATTCCTGTGTCATGCGGACGGGGAGAGACTTCGCTGAAAATGACATCTTCGCCCTTAACAAACAATTCGACCCCGAAAATACCGCGGCCGCCGAGCGCCTCCGTGATTTTGCCTGCAATTTCGCGTGCCTTTTCTTTGGCAACCGGGTTCATTGCCTGTGGTTGCCAGGATTCACGATAGTCGCCGTCAACCTGTACGTGTCCGACCGGTTCTAGGAATGATGTGCCTCCAATATGACGGACGGTCAACTGGGTGATTTCGTAATCGAAATCGACAAACCCTTCCACGATCACTTTTCCGGCGCCGGCACGTCCGCCTTCCTGTGCATAGTGCCAGGAGCGGTCGATATCTTCTTCTTTACGGATAATGCTTTGTCCGTGTCCGCTCGAGCTCATGATCGGCTTGACGACACATGGCATTCCGATAACTTTGACAGCCTCGATAAATTCTTCTTCTGTCTCGGCAAAACGATAAGGAGAGGTCGGCAAACCCAATTCCTCGGCAGCCAGACGGCGGATGCCTTCGCGATTCATAGTCAACCAGGTGGCACGGGCTGTCGGGATGACATGGAATCCTTCTTTTTCCAGTTCCATCAACGTCTGTGTTGCGATGGCCTCCACTTCGGGAACGATATAATCTGGTTTTTCTTTTTCTACAATCTCGCGCAAAGCGTCTCCGTCCAACATCGATACGACATACGAACGGTGGGCGACTTGCATGGCCGGAGCATCTGCATATTTGTCCAAAGCGATTACTTCCACTCCATAACGCTGTAATTCAATTACAAATTCTTTGCCTAATTCGCCAGAACCGCAGAGCAAAACTTTCGTTGCGGTAGCCGACTTCGGTGTTCCTATTGTTACCATATTTATTGAATGTATTATATTTCTTTTGTTCATAGGTGCAAAGGTACAGTAATATTGGCAATTGACAAGTGGTTCTCAATAGGGGATTTCCGAATGGATACAAGTGTAATCTGTTTTCGACATTGTAGAAAATAAAATAGATGCAAATCTGATTAGGTTTCCATGCAGATGTAAATGTCGTTTTCTACAAAGAAATATATACCTATGTGAGGTTAATTTGGGTTAAATATAAGTACCTTGTGATACAAGGTATCTTGGTAAAGCATATATTTGTGGCAGTTAATGACAAAATATTTTTCTATTTATGTAACGATTTCGCAAAATGTTCGTCTAATAGATAAAAGTAACAACAAATATGATGATTCATCTGGAAGGAATTAACAAAACGTATTTTAACGGTGCGCCGCTACATGTTTTGAAAGGCATAGACTTGGATATAGAGAAGGGAGAGATGGTGTCTATTATGGGCGCGTCCGGATCGGGAAAATCCACACTGCTGAATATCTTGGGAATACTGGATACATACGATACGGGCACTTACACCCTGAACGGGCAGTTGATCCGCAATCTGAGCGAAACCCGTGCGGCGGAACTGCGTAACCGGATGATCGGTTTCATCTTCCAGTCCTTTAATCTGATTTCATTCAAAAATGCGGTGGAGAACGTAGCCTTGCCCCTGTACTACCAAGGAGTAAGTCGCAAGAAGCGAAACGCTATGGCATTGGAATATCTGGATATGGTCGGGCTGAAGGACTGGGCGGAGCATATGCCGAACGAAATGTCCGGCGGGCAGAAACAGCGTGTTGCCATTGCCCGCGCCCTGATTGCCAAGCCGCAGGTGATCCTGGCGGATGAGCCGACCGGAGCGTTGGACAGCAAGACGACGGTCGAGGTGATGGAGCTGCTCCGGAAAGTAAACCTCGAAGGGCTGACGATGGTGATCGTGACGCACGAACCTTCCGTGGCCGAGGCAACCGACCGCATTATCCGCGTGAAAGACGGTCTGATAGAAACAATAGAAAAAGGATTGGGACATGTTTGACTTTGATAATTTCCGAGAAATATGGAGTACGATCCAAAAGAATAAACTCCGTACCTTCCTGACCGGCTTTTCCGTAGCATGGGGGATTTTCATGTTGATTGTCCTCTTGGGGGCAGGAAACGGGATGAAGAACGGGATCATGTCGAACTTTCGCAACTTTAGCCTGAATCGGGTGGAGACATGGCCGCGCTACACGAGCAAGCCGTACAAGGGAATGCAGATGAACCGGAGGATCGAATACAAAGATGAAGATCTGATTGCCATCCCTCGCGAAAATCCCGAAGTGGATTTGATCACGGCGAGTATCAGCCGGAGCGATACGCTTTCCTACGGAGACGAATATAATGCCTATTCCCTGAACGGAGTGCACCCTTCGAAGGCGGTGATCGACAATATCGAAATGACGGTTGGGAACGGCCGTTTTATCAATGATATAGATGTGAAGGAAAAAAGGAAGGTGATTGTCTTGAGTCCCCGCATGAAAGAAGTACTTTTCAAAGGCGAGGACCCGTTGGGCAAATATGTGAATGCCGGAAGTGTCGCATACCAGGTTATCGGTGTCTATAAGGCGGAGGACAACGACAACAACGCGCCGGCCTATATCCCTTTCAGTACGGCGCAGACCTTGTATAACGCCGGCTACGGACTGGATGAGATCATCTTTACGGTGAAAGGTATTTCCACGCAGGAAGAATTTGATGCATTCGAGAAACGTTTCCGCAAGCAAATGGGAGCACGGCACAAGTTCGACCCCGAAGACCGGCGGGCGATCGGTATGTGGAGCACGCTCGAAAACTTCATGATGCTGAATGGGATGATGAACGGTATTGCTCTCTTTATCTGGGTGATTGGTATCGGGACACTGACTGCTGGAATCGTGGGTGTGAGCAACATCATGCTAATAACGGTACGTGAGCGGACGAGGGAGTTCGGTATCCGGAAGGCGATAGGAGCGACTCCGTTCTCCATCTTGAAACTGATCATTATCGAATCGATCCTGATCACGGCGGTGTTCGGTTATTTGGGGATGATCTTAGGAATCGGGTTGACGGAAGGAATCAATTCGGTCATGGAGATGATGAATGCCGGAAAGAATGTTTCACAGGATGACATGAGTATCTTCCTGAACCCGACGGTGAACCTCAGTGTGGCGTTGTCTGCTACGGCCTTGATCATCGGAGCAGGTGTGTTGGCAGGCTATTTCCCTGCCCGCAAGGCGGTCAAGATCACGGCGATCGAGGCCATGCGCAATGAATAATTGGTAATTGAAAATAGAAAGATTATGTTCATATTTGATATAGATCGCTGGGTGGAAATATGGGTGACGATCACCCGTAATAAAACCCGTAGCTTGCTGACCGGCTTCGGTGTGTTCTGGGGCATCCTGATGCTGGTGATCCTGTTGGGTTCCGGCAACGGTTTTAAGAATGGCGTGTTGAAGAACGTCGACGGTTTTTCGACGAACTCCGCATTCTTCTTTTCCGAACGGACCGGCGAACCCTAC
>OHPI01001572.1_pt1 | contig 11425 bp, 7 predicted proteins | sample 1577651 | NCBI WGS metagenome assembly OHPI01 (sample SAMEA3879578, study PRJEB24766) | human gut metagenome | biome: human-associated habitat; feature: feces | place: USA | collected 1985/1987
TCCGACTCATAAGCATTGTATTTTTGTAAATAATACTTATTTTTATATTTAATCATCAATCCAAATAATATTACTTAATTTTGCAATATGCTTTCCCGTAGCATCTGTAATCTCAGTACCTAAATTTAGGTCTAACGGCCAATAAGCCTCCAAACCTTCTTCTGTTCCTTCAAAAACAGATTGTACATCCGAACTTATTTCTTGTTCACTTCGAACATCATTCCACAAACTTATTTGCTGAATACAACCACGCATATAACGATCTGCATAAGCAGGAGATGTTCCCAATTGCAGATCAACAGACGATTTAAGTTGCAACTTATTACATGGAGAACTACTAACTTTTTTCCCGTCTAAGTATAAAGAAATTTCTTCTCCTTGTTGATAAGAAACAGCCACATGATACCAACGATTTAATTCTAATGTCGAGGTTGTACAACCGTTCCATGAACCTAAATCATTTATATAAAACTGTATAATATTTCCACTCGAACGTACCATCCATCCTCCATTTCCACCTTCACATGAGATAATATTCTGATCCCCAGCAGCAAATTCATTATAACGAACTTTACATTCGAAAGTAAAACAATCTTCCATTTTCCAATCTCCACATGGTCCCAAATTCATTTTAGAACCAGCACTAAAATTAGGAATTCCCGCTTTCACCACATTAGATTGAAAATTTGTAATTGCCTCATCCAATATAGAAACTGCATTTACATAAGCAGTATCCTGAAAGGAATTTTCTAAAATAAAATAAGCCCAATCAATAGATGTTTGCAATTCAGATTTAGCACCCGGTGCATAATTACCCTCATTTATTCCTTCTTCTGAATTTAACAGAATAGACTCTACTTCTTGTATTTTATTCAAAAGATCTGTCTTCGCCATAGACATATCTTCTTCCTTACACCCGCTTGTAAAAATTATAAACAAAACAGATAGCCAAATATATGTTGTCTTCATACTTATCATATTTTTAATAACCTTCATTTTGTCCTAAAGTTGTCCAATCCGGCATACCATCAAATTGTACTTGTGGTATTGGACGATTTACATGAAAATCCTTAATATAATCTGCAGCATCTGGATTATGTAGTCTCACTCGTTCTACCAATTTACCTAAACGCTTCAAATCAAACCATCGTTGCCATTCTCCAGCTAATTCGCGTGCGCGTTCATCCAATATGAAATCTATAGTCATATCTTTTTCTGACAATGCCATTTCTGCTTCATATCCAGGCCTTATAGCTCTAGTTCGAATAGCTTGTATATCTGCCAAAGCCCCTTTTAAATCTTTCTTGGCACCTCTTATTCTAGCTTCAGCCCGAATTAAATATAATTCTCCTAAACGAATTACTGGATAAGTTCGATCTGAAATATCTGACATATTCCCAGAACGTGTATGATCATAAAATTTTGTCATACCTATAAAAGTAGCTCTATCCAATGGTATTCCTTTTTCATCATACATATCATTAATATCAAATACCGTATAACGACTTGACATTCTCTGTTTCTCAGCAGGTGATATCGGATCTATACTTAAATACAATGCCGTATCCACATACAATTCTTTCATTTCTGGAAAAGCAGAAGTATCATCTTCTGGATCATTATAATACCAAACCCACTGATGCAAATCTGACCACCGCAAATCAGCGTCATGATTAAACAACGATATATAATAAGTTGTAGGCAAAGAACGGCACCCACCATAACCTGTCCATTGCAATTCAGTCATCACACCAGGAAATCTATCAATAAACATAGCATAATATTGCCAATATATAGTAGATAAACGGAATGAATCATCTGCAGAAGTTTCAACCGTCCAGATAAATTCATTATTTCTTTTACTGTCATTCCATAAGTCTTTTAATGAAGGACACAGTTCCAATCCATAATTACCGTCTATCACTTCTGTTGCCATAGCTTCAGCTTTTTCAAACTCTTCATTATACAAATACATTCGAGCTAAAAAAGCTTTTGCCGATGGCATATCTATACGTCCGTATTCACTGGTTCGCGTATCTGGCAGCAACTGAATAGCCTCTTCCAATCCTGAAATAATCTCTTTATAAAATTCAGATCGGGGAGAACGCCTAGCTTCCTCTCCTTCAATCTCATCTGTTGACATTGGCAGATAAGAATCACCCCACGTTTCTGTAATGATCCACAAATAGACAGAACGCATAACCAACATTTCTGCCTTATAACGATCTTTTTCTGATTCATCTGCGAATGGAGTTCCATCCAACCGTTCAAAAAACATATTACAATTTGCCAATGCTTTATAACAATGATTCCACAATGTAGCAACTTGTCCATCCATAGCATCCAAACCATAATAGTCACAAATAGCATTATCTGGAGCATTAGATCCTCTTAAAAATAAATCAGTTCCATTCTCACTTAACATACTAAAAGCATCAAAACCGCCATATAAATTATACATCTTTGTATATGACAAATTTACTAATGCTTTTAATCCACTTTCATCATTAAATATTTCGGTAGTTGACCCATATGATTCTTCATCTAAAAAGCTTGTACAACCAGTATTCATAAAGACCGACAAACCCATCAAACCTAATACAAGATATTTCTTCATATTTACTTCTTTTTAAAATTGTAAATTAACACCCATAATATAGAAAGATTCCCAATAAGTCATACCTCCATCATGTTGCATCCTACTATATCGAATAGGATCATTAGCTGTTACATAAAACCGACATTTCTTTACAACCTTATTATGTTCCAACCAAGAAGATGGTAAAGTGTACCCTAATGTTAGATTTCGAATATTCACATAATTATTTTTATAATATCCTGTTGCTCCTAAATATTTTATAGTCTGTCCGAACACAGGTCTAGGATGACGATTCGAAGGATGTTCAGGAGTGTAATAGTCAACATTCACTGTATTCCAACGGCCAGTAGTGTTACCCCAAGTATCTGTAGAATAACTATCATATCCCAAAGCGCCGAACTCTCCATAAACATCTGCTGAGAAATCCAAGTTTTTCCAATGACCACTCAAAGAAAGACTTCCTATCCAATCAGGACGATTCGTTCCAATAATCATACGATCATTTCCATCTATTTTTTGATTACCATCCAAGTCAGCGACTTTTACTTCTCCTGGTTTTTGGCCATAAATAGCGGCTAAATCAGCTTCATTCTCTTGCCAAATACCAACTTGTTTATACGTATAATATACTCCATTGACCGGATACCCCACAAATAAACCATTATTGATATCCTCTTTCATATTAGGATCTTGCAACTGAACTAATTCTTCCTTATTTCGATAATAAGAAAGCGTCACATTCAAATCCAAATCTTTTTTCTGGATAGGTATTAAAGTCAAAGAAGCCTCAATACCTCTATTTCGTGTATCTCCGATATTTGTCCATGCCTGGTTAAATCCAGTAGTATAAGGTAATGTTTTCAAATAAAGAAGATCGAAGCTTTTAGAATCATACCAACTAATCTCACCAAAAATACGACCATCCAAAAAACCATATTCCAAACCGATATTCAACATTTTATTCTTTTCCCATTCCAAATCTGGTGTAGGGCGAGTCGATGGTTCCAAACCGGGGTAATGAACTTCTCCAGTGGCACTTTTAAATGTAGAATATACACCGTACAAAGAACCAGTCGTTGCATATGCAGCGATAGCATAATTACCCGTTAATCCATAGCTGGCTTTTAACTTTAAATTTGAAATCCACTCTAAAGACTTTAAAAACTCCTCCTCCGAAAGACGCCAAGCCACTGCTCCAGACGGGAACGTTGCCCATTTATGCCCAACTGATAACTGAGAAGCTCCATCTTCACGAACAGAAGCCGAAACAATATATTTCCCCGCATAATCATACTGTGCACGCGCAATATAAGAAATCATCTGGGTCCTAGAGAATCCAGAAGATAAACTTTTTGAATCAGTCAAACGTCCCATATTGTACCATAAATAAATCGGAGATTCTTGATCTCTACCCGACATAGATGCAGAAACAGATTCGTTATTTTGCATTTCATAAACACCAGTCAAGTTCAACGTATGTTTTCCTAATTCTAGTTTATAATTTAATACATTATTCCATACCCATGAAGCAGCTCGATTATTATGATTATAAGCAATATTTCGATCATCATTTGTTGCAGCACTACGTTTATCATAATAATATCCTCCTGAAGAGAAAGCTGGATTATAGGAGAAATTTGTTGTATAAGTCAAATTCTTGGCTAAATCAACATTTGCAAAGAAACGTAGAAAGATCTTCCACTCTTCCGTTTTATTTTTATAAAAAGCATCATTATCATTTAAAAAAGGATTGCGAATGAATGGATCTCCAAAAGGATTTTCATTTAAAGTACCATCATCATTATAAATTGGTGTTAATGGTGTCATTTGCATCAAAGATCCAAACTGACTTGGTTTACTTTTTGTGTTAATATAATACATACGATTGGATAAACCTACTTTCAAAAAAGGTAATACTTTGTGAGATAAATCTGTTGTCAAATAAAACTTATCACTTCCAGCCCCTTTTTCTCGCTGATCATCATTCTTATAATTGATAGAAATCTTATATTGCGTTTTTTCATTTGCAGAAGAAACCGTAACCATATGGTTCGTCCAGAAACGTTTTCTATTAAAATATTCTCCAAACCAATCAGTATTTACTTTTCCTATATTATTCATTTCTGTACCAAAAAACGCTTTTGAATCATCTGCTTCACTATGCCATGTCCCTGCAGCTCTATAAGCCTCTCTTTTGAACATAGTATACTCTTCTGCATTCATTACGTCTAATGACCCCCAATTATTCTTCCCGAAGCCTACAAAACCATCATAAGAAACTTGAGTTTTTCCTTGTTTAGCTTGACGAGTTGTAATCAATATAACTCCATTTGCTCCACGAGCACCATAAATAGCAGTTGATGCAGCATCCTTTAATATATCAATTGTTTCTATATCACCAGGATTAATAGAAGCTAACGTTTCATTATAAGGAACACCATCTAATACTATCAAAGGATCATTACTAGCATTCCTTGAACGGGTTCCACGTATACGAATAGCACCGCCATCCATCCTCACACCAGGTACACCAACTAAAGCTGTTGTAATATCATTAGCCGGAATTCTATTTATTTTTTCATTACTAATTGAAACAACTGAACCTGCAATATCTTTTCTTTTCATCGAAGTATATCCTACAGCAACAACTTCATCTAATGCCTGATAATCTTCTTTTAAAGTAATAGACAAATTCTTGCTAGAATCTTCAATCTTTATTTCCTGATCTGCATAACCTATATAAGTAATCAATAGAGTTTTTCCTTTCTGTACATCCAACGAAAACTTACCGTCCATATCAGTAATGGTTCCGTTGGTAGTACCTTTTACCATCACATTGGCTCCAATTACCGGCATGCCGGTAGCATCTAATACTATACCGGTGATTTTCTTATCGCTTTGGACTACAGCAGGAACAGCCATTACCTCTTTATCCGATACCTTGATCAGGATTTGCTTGTTGATGATCTGGTAATTGTATCCTGTGTTTTGCAAGACTTGTGCCAATACATCTTCTATGCTGGCGTTGTTGGCACTGACATTCACTTTTTGCTTTACATTAATCTGGTTGTCGTTGAAGAAGAATGTAAAGTCGCTTTTCTTTTCAATTTCCTTGAAAACTTCGCTGATACTGCTGTTCTGCTTGTGGATTGAAAACTTCAAACTCTGTGCATACGTTGAAGCAGAGATGGAACAAACAGCCAATAAATTACACAAAGACGTAACTTTCATGATACGGATTGTTTTTGTTAACAGTGGGACACGACGATCCCTGTCATTTTTTTTCATACTTTTGTATTGTTTTTGATACATAAATGAGGCTTGCCACAGGCTTGGACTCCGTTTGGCAGGCTTGTGTTTCTTGAACTCTCAGATTGAACGGGAGGTACTTGCCGGTATCTTCCGTTTCTTTTAGGTTAACTTCTTACTCCTTTCTCATAGGCATTTCATTTTATTCTGGTTAATATATAGCTTTCATCTATATTCTTTTTATATCGCAACGGTGCCGATTGACGCATGATAAACAAGATTACATCCAACGATTCATCACGTACTTTAAACGTGAAACGATAGTTGTTCAACAAATTTTCTTCACATTGAATCTTCCGTCCATACCAACGTTCCAAACGTGGAATGATCATGGCCAGATTCTCATTTTCGAACGACAAGACTCCAGTTCTCCACGAAGTATATTTATCAGCATTGATCTTCCCAACTTCTACTTTATGGGTATGCTTATGCCAAATCAGTCGTTCATCCGGACTCATGATCTGTTCTTTTACCACTTTCTTATCCCGTTCAAAACCGACCTTGATTTTTCCATTTACCAAGATGGCTTCCATATTCTCCGAGTCTTCGTAATTAAACAGTTCGAAAGCCGTACCCAAAGCTTCTACCTGTACATCATTCATCTGTACCCGGAAAGGTTTGGAGGGATCTTTCGCTACATCGAAAAAGGCTTGACCTTCCAAGCGGACATTCCGGCTGTCGGTTCTAAACTCCGATGGATATTCCAACCGGCTACCAGGTCCTAAACAAACATGGGTTCCATCAGGTAATTGGATTTTCTCCAGATTCTGAATACCGGAAGTAATCACATAAACCGGTGCGGCAGTCTTCTGATTCCACAAATAGGTAATTCCACTCAAAGCAATGACAAGCAAGATAGATGCCGCCACACTATACCATTTATAAAAATAAGACTTCCAAGGTCTATTCTTTTGACCGGTCTGTTGCCGAATACCGGCCCACAGTTGATCAGGGTTTACCTCCTGACTCCTGTCTGAAGCCTGTTCCCATTGTTGAAGCCAGATCTGTTCCATTTCCGGACTTTGAGACAGCCTTGCTTTCTCTTCTTCGGATAATGTCCCGGACAACAACTTCTGGACTATATGTTTTTTCTCTTGTATATTCATACTTTTTTCACCTTTACTAATAAATACACGCGATATCCTATTTCCCCCCTATTCCCGATTAAAAAAAATGCGTTTTTTTTCAATAGTATTGGCAAGAAACGTCTTTTTATCTATTTTTGTTGAAAAACGAAACAATAAAAGTTAAGAATAACAACTGGCAAACACAACAACAATAGATTGGTGGATCAAGAAAAAGAACTCATAATCGCCCTGAAACAAGGAAACGAAAAGGCTTTCAATATTCTTTATAAACAATATTGGAAGCAGGTTTACAATTTCTGCCGGCTATATCTGACGAATACGGAAGAAGCCGAAGAAGTTGTACAGGATGTTTTTGTCCGTTTATGGCAATCCCGTGATTTCTTACGGGAAAATGATAATTTTAAGGGTTTGTTATTCATCATTTCACGTAATCTGGTTTTTAACCAAACACGCAAAAGCTTTAACCATGATTTTTATACGCTTTCCCTTTTGGAGGCGTTGGAGAATATGCCGGAAGAGAACAGTTATGACATCGAAAAAGAATTGGAAGCAAAAGATTTAAGTGCTTACATTGACCTGCTGATCGCCGAATTACCTCCACAACGACAGAAGATATTCCATCTCAGCAGAAAGGAACACAAAAGTTATAAAGAAATAGCAGACCTGATGCACCTGTCGGAAAAGACAGTCGAACATCAGGTCTCCGAAGCGTTGAAGTTTTTACGCAAACATATTACCCTTCTGGTTATCTTCCTGAATTAGCAGTAAGTCCGAAAGTGACCAATAAGCCTTTATGATCTGTAGGCCAAACAGCCAATGGGGTGATAAAACGATCTTTGGAAGTTTCCTTGATGCGCTGGCTTTTACAAATACTTCCTTCCGGACCGAAAATAACCGCATCTTTTACAGATAGTCCTTCTGCAGGATAATAGAATATATAATCAATGCGATCTCTTTCATCCGCTTTAGGAGCCCAAGTCAGCTTATTAACCGGGATTAAGGGATTGTCTGCAGGGAAAGTGAAACCCGGATAAGCTAAAACATCCGGATAAATTTCACGGTATGTATCTATAAAGCCGTTATTATCCAGAATAAGCGGAACCGTCCAGGGTATAATCAAACCGTGATGATCATACAAGTCCTTGGTCTCGCGTATCCAGTCCAGGTGAGAAGGTTCATTAAAATCCCCACCTAAAACAACAATTCTTCCGGCAGCAATATCTTCTTTCGCAGCAGCCACAAAGTTCCGAATCGCATCGTCCCGTAAAGATGCATCATTGACAGCCAAAACTTCCTGAACGGTTTCCGGTATAGGAATTTCCTTCCAGGTAGAACCATCATACCCTCTTACATTATAATAAGCGTCGCTCAGATAATCCAAATGGGCCGTATATACGGCTATTTCCCGACCATATATAGAAGAGACCAAACGATAAATGCTTCCATGGTCATCCTTCAAAGGGAAAACCGTCGTTGAATCGGTTATCGGATACTTACTTAAAAGTCCAGAATCATTGCTGTAAAAAGAATAATATGTTTCTCCCTTCTGAGATAAAGACTGCACAATCCGATCACAAAAACGGGTCTGGTTATAATTTCTCACCTCACTAAACGTTACGAAATCAGGTTTCAAGCGGACTATCTCATTAACTATGGCCTCATAGCCGCCTTCTACTACGGTTCCTTCCTGCCATATATTCCATTGCAGAACCGTAAATTCCTTATCTCCTTTCCCATAGATTGAAAAAGGGAATAGCAAACACAATACATAAACAATCCAGTTTTTCATCATTTACCTTATCTATTTTAGTATTAAACCCTATACAATGTACTACTGCCGATAAAAATAGGCATTCCGTCACGCTTTTGCAAGTTTCCAGCCCTCAAGCAAGGAAAATTCGTCTCCGGGCAATAAGAAACAGACAAAAGTCCGGCTTGCTACACCGCCGATTGATGCCCCATATCGATATTTCACATTAAACGGAACGCCGGTTAGTGACAAATATCGATATTAGGAACTAGATGGATGCCGATTAGCGGGAAATATCGATATTTCACATTAAACGGCGTCCGATTGGTAACAAATATTGATATGAGGCACTAAATGGACACCGGTCAGCGGGAAATATCGATATTTCACATTAAACGGAGTGCCGATTGGTGACAAATATCGATATGACGCATTAAACGGAACGCCGGTTAGTGACAAATATCGATATTTATTGCTGGAAGGAAGTTCAGATCAGGGGAAAAAACAAGAGGAAGAACGACCCCAGTCTGCTTATCTGCTTACAACAACAACGAACTGTCGCCATAACTCAAGAATCGGAAATCATGACTGAGGGCATAATCATAGATAGTCCGCCAGTTTCCTTTGACAAAAGCCGAGATCAGCAACAGCAATGTACTCTTGGGCTGGTGGAAATTCGTAATGATTCCACGGACAACCTTAAACTCATAGCCCGGGGCAATAATAATCTGCGTAGCCGTAACCAGCTTGTCGGCCTGATGTCGGTCCAGATAATCCAGAATCAACTGCAGGGCATCGGCTACCGGAATCTGATTGTTTGCCTCCTCGTAAGGCATCCATTGGTTCACAACCAGCTCTTCTGAAGCAGCATCCGGATGAGAAGCCAGTTTCACTCCTATATAATACAGACTTTCCAACGTACGCACAGAAGTAGTTCCCACGGCAATTATCTTTCCCAAGTTCTTCTGAATACGTTCGATTGACGAACGACGGACGGAAATAAACTCCGTATGCATCTCGTGCCCTTCGATGGTTTCACTCTTGACGGGCTTGAAAGTTCCGGCACCCACGTGCAAGGTTACTTCCTCACGGCCGATACCATGCGCATCCACATCAGCCAGGACTTCGGGTGTAAAATGTAAACCGGCAGTCGGAGCCGCTACCGACCCTTTTATCTTGGAATAAACCGTCTGATAGGTTACCAAATCACTCTTCTCCGTTTCCCGATGCAAATAAGGAGGAATCGGAAGGACGCCTGCCGCATCCAACAGATCAGCAAACGTATATTTCGGATTATTCCAGGTAAATTCAATCCGGTGACTATCGCCATGACTTTCTTTCTTTTCCGCCGAAAGAATCACTTCTTCTCCTTGAATGGTCACCTTTTTAGTCAATAAACCGTCCTTCCACTTCTTCAGATTTCCAACCAGACAAATCCAGCTGCAACGTTCTGTCTGCTGAAAGATCAAAGCATAATCATGCGGTTCAGCCGGTTCCAGACAAAAGACTTCAATCCGTGCACCTGTTACTTTCTGGAACAACAACCGTGCCTGAATTACCCGTGTGTTGTTATAGACCAACAACGAACCTGCGGGCAAAAAATCAGTAATATGCTTGAATACACTCTCCGAAACTTGTCCGTCCTTATATAACAACAGTTTTGATTCATCCCGTTTTGCCAAAGGAAATTTGGCAATTCGCTCATCCGGTAACGGATAATCATACTCTTCTATACGTATTTGCTGTGTCTTGTTACTCATCTTCTTACTTATTTACTGCACAAAAGTACGAATTTATTTGATTGATGTGGAGTCCGCTTCAGGAAACGAGTCGTCCAACCACAATTCCAATGTTCCTCCTTTGGCAAAGTCCTTGTGATAAAACCAAAACGTATCCAACGGTTTTCCATTAAGACTACTTTTCCGGATATAACAATTGGATTTCGAGTTATTATATGTCCTGATCACAAATTCTTTCCCTGAATAATAGGTAGGAGACAGCTTGATCCGAACAACGTCAAAGACCGGGGCCGTGATTTCATACACCGGATCTACCGAACATGTTCCTTTCAGACTGAATAATCCGATAGACATCAAGGCACTGACTCCGCCCATCTGCCCCTGATCCTCATCATGGCCGCCATAACCTTTTCCAGGAGATACAGCTCCATAGGCTTTTTCATTGACCTGACGAACCCAATACTGAGATAACTGAGGTGCTCCAGCGTAATTAAATACATGAGCATTCGAGCATCCCGGTTGATTGGCATAGCTGACATACCCGTTACTATACCCAAAAACAAACGATTCGTCCTGTGCCTGCTCGAAAGCATAATTCAGTTTCTGACATAACTTTTCATTACCACCCATTAACCGGGCCAGCTCTTCGATACCATGCGAAACAGACCAGGTCGCCTGCCAGGCATTGGCTTCTACCCAGCCGGCTCCATTCAACGGATCTTCATGCAACCAGCTACCATCTGCCCGTTTCGGGAACAACAATCCCTGTTCCGGATGATATAATGTCTGCCATCCTTTCGAACGCTTGTCGAAATGACGGGCATCTTTCATCTTTCCCATCTTAAGAGCCATCTGTCCCAACGACCAGTCTTGAAAGGCAGCCTCTAATGTTATGCCGGCATTATCTGCGAAGTACCCATGCTTTTCATAAAAACGAATG
>OHPI01001600.1_pt1 | contig 11287 bp, 9 predicted proteins | sample 1577651 | NCBI WGS metagenome assembly OHPI01 (sample SAMEA3879578, study PRJEB24766) | human gut metagenome | biome: human-associated habitat; feature: feces | place: USA | collected 1985/1987
GAGAAAAAGTCGTCATGAGAGCAACCCATGCCCGGTCCGACGCTACTTTGTATTGGCACTTAGATGATGTATATTTGGGAGAAACCCGTCAGATACATCAGATGGCTTGCCTTGTCGAACCCGGAAATCATATACTGACTTTGCTGGACGAAGACGGGAACCGTCGAATTATCTTATTTGAGGTACGCAAATAGGTATCTTATTGAAGAAGTTATATCGAGATATGAAAGGTTAACATAGATAAGAAGTCCAACCCTGAACAAGCAGGATTGGGCTTCTTTAATAGGATATGGTTGGAAAAGCGTTATAAACAACTTTTCTCCAGTATTTCATCAATCAGTTGTGGAGCGACCCGACTAATAGGCAGGAAAGGTGCAGGCTCATTCGTATAAGGTGCTATATTCTTCCGAAACCAGGCGATGGTTTGCCATTTTCCGCATTTGTAACCGGCCTGCTGAAAGATTCCTTCCGTCGAGAATTCCATACTTTGATGCAAATGAACACTCCGCTCATTCGGGATCGTCACGCAACTGAATACATTCCGGATTCCTTGTAAACGAAGCAACTCAATCAATGTCTGGCACATTTTCTTTCCTAAACCTTTTCCGGTGAATCCTTGTCGGATGTAAATGGATATTTCAGCATTCCACTGGTAAGCTGCCCGTTCCATGTGACGGTGTGCATAAGCGTAACCGATGATCTGGCCATTCATTTCACAGACAAAATAAGGATACTCGGCTGCTATACTTCGAATCCGCTGTTTGAAGTCTTCTTCACTCGGGACTTCATATTCAAAGGAAATAGCACTGTCCACCACATAGGGCGCATAAATTGTCAGGAGCTGGGCAGCATCGTCTTCTGTCGCTCTTCTAAACCGGAAAGCGTTCATATCTTTACCTTCACTACTATTTTACGAATCATGCCTTCACCAATACCGGGTGCATGACCATCTTCCGGGAAGAAGATAACAAATTGTCCCGGATATATACGGGTTACGGTAGTCGGTTTATCAATGAAGAAAGCAATGTCTTGTTCCTCATTATAAGGCGAAGCTTCTTCCAGCAAGTCGCAAGTTGCTTTCCAGCCAATCTGTTCTACTCCTAATAACGGGATTTGAATGTCAATGTATTTTTTATGGATCTCAATAGAAGCATCTTGGGCGTTTTTACCATTAAATGTTTGGATGTTGACGTACAAATCATCACCTTCAATATCGTGACGACCGTCTTCCATCTTTGAGAAATCCGTGTTCTTTATATATTCGAATGCTTTGGCAAACAGGGGACTGATGCCCTCAATCCGTTTGGTATCATTTAATGAAGCTTGAATCATAATATAAGTTGATTTGATAATTATTACTCGACAAAAGTCGGACTTTCTATTGTTAAATACTATCCGGAAATATGTAAATGAACCTATTTTTTCTCTAAGAATGTTATTCTGAATAATACTCTTTAAAAGCTGGCAAAGTCAAGGTCAAGGGATATAATTTACCCTCTTCCTGACGCGATAACCGTCGAAGAAGAGGGCAAATTAATTTCGAATCATTTATTCATTAGAGACCACTAAAATCAATTCCTTCGAAATGTAAGCTTGGTATTCTCCAGCTGGAAGACTGGCGTGGATCATTTCCTACTTCAACCAGTTGATTCCATAACTTCAGCATATTACCCGTTACATTCATTTCTGAAATAGGCTGAACCATTTTGCCTCCTTCAATGAGGAATCCTTCAATACCATAAGAAAAGTCTCCTGTAGTACTATTGCAGTTTCCACCATTAAAGCCTGTCACCAGAATACCTTTGTTAACTCCGGCAATCAATGCCTCCAAATCTTTATCGCCCATATCAATTGTCAAGATAGAAGCCGAAGAAATGGTTGGTGTTATTCCCATCTTATTGGCACGATAGGTGTCGATGAAATAAGTCTTCAATACACCGCCTTCAAAAATAGACATTGGTTGGGTAGCCACACCTTCGTTATCGAAATAACGGGCACCCGGAGTTTTAATCAGATGCGGTTCGTCTTTCAACGTCACTTTATCGCCTAATACTTTCTGATTCAACTTATCAATCAGGAATGAATTCTTCTGTTGGATAGAAGCACCATCAATCGCATCCATAATAGGAGAGAGCAAACGAGCCGAATTCATGTTATCGACAATCATATCATAACGACCTGATTTTGTCTTCTTCTGTCCCAGTTTACGTAATACTCTTTCTAAAGCCTTCGTTCCGATTCCTTCTTTAATCATCTGGTCATAGTAAAGAGCCGAATCATACCAGTAAGATTCCGGACGGGCTTCACCTTCTCCTTTGATACTTACACTTCCAACCAGACTAAAGGATGAAGCAGAAGTTTCACCTTCAAAACCGTTGCTGGTGATCATGTACTTGAAGTCCTTTTCATCACCATAGGAAGCTGAAGCAGAAATGACGCGTTCATCTTTTCCCATCATTTCTTCACAAGTCTTCAACGCCAGATTCTTCTTGTCGTCCGGCTGAATATTGTCAAAATTCGGGTCGATCAACTGCAGATCCGGTTTCCCTCCTTTATAATAACGGCTTTCATCGGGTAATGTCCGAGCCTTATCTTCTGCCAAAAAACGTGTAGCATCAATATTGTCTTTAATAAACTTTTCCAGTTCCTGCTTATCAAGACGATTGGTTGAGAACGAACCGAAACGGCCATCCACATACAACTGTACAACCAAAGAGTTTTCTGAAGCCTGATGCAAGCGGTCTATTTTCATATCTCTGATTTCGAACGAAGTACTTGAACCGCTGTACAAGCTTACTTTCGATGCCTGGCAACCATTCTTCAAGGCATACTCCATGGCCCATTGTGCCAGTTTCTTATTTTCATTTGTAATCATGATGTTCTTCTTTTGAGTTGTTCTACTTTAGTTTTCACCACCCACTGTCAGCTTACTTACCAATGCAGAAGGCATACCACAGGTTACCGGACAAGACTGGCCATCTTTACCACACGTCCAAGTTCCATCGTCCATCTTATAGTTGTTTCCAACCATTGTAATATCGGCCAAAGCCTTCGGACCGTTACCGATGATGTTGATGTCTTTGATCGGCTGTGTCAGTTTTCCGTTCTCAATCAGATAACCGTCTTTAACGAAGAATGTAAAGTCGCCGGCACCGATTTGTACCTGACCATTCGTAAAGCTGCTGGCGTAGATACCGTTCTTAACCGATGCAATGATTTCTTCTTCCGTAACATTACCCGCTTCCATATAGGTAGCACGCATACGAGGAATCGGAATCTGACGGAAGTTCTCACGACGTCCGTTACCTGTTGACTGGATTCCGTAATGCTTAGCACTGATCCGGTCGTGCAAATAACTAGTCAGAATACCTTCATGTACGATATACGTCTTTTGACCTTCTATTCCTTCATCATCGATATTTACCGAACCACGGTTGAAAGGAATTGTTCCGTCATCTACTACATTAATATGCTCGTCACATACTTTCTTATTCAACAAGTCAGAGAAGATAGACGTCTTTTTCCGGTTAAAATCGGCTTCAAAAGCATGACCGATGGCTTCATGCAACAGAATACCTGAACCTCCGGCACCCATTACCACCGGCATTTCGCCACCTTTAGGCTTGATTGCCTGGAATAGGATAGAAGTTTTTTCTACAGCTTCTTTGGCCAATGTATCCAGCAGTTCGTCTGTCAGGAATTCTGTTCCCATCCGATAAGAACGAGATGCATACGAATTCTCAATCCGCCCGTTGTCTTCCATTATACAAACTGCGGACAAAGAACACATCGGACGATAGTCATAATACATTTGTCCTTCCGTGTTACAGAAGAATATATGGGATGTTGAATCACTCAGGAAAGCTCTTACTTTATGGACACGTTTGTCGAGTGCAAAAATCTTGTCGTTCAACTTTTGCAAATACGGCATTTTGTCTTTCACGGTAAAAGATTCCCACGGAGCCTGCACATCGTAGCGCGCCGCTTTCAGCATTTCGTCGAGGGTAATGTTTTCTACATAGGCATATCCGGTTTGATCGCCTGACAAAACGCGGACACCCATACCAAAATCAATATTCGATTGTGCATTATTCACGGCTCCGTCTTGCAACTGAATTCCGTTATTTAATGTGTGTTCGAAAAACAAATCAGCATAATCGCCACCTTTTTCCAAAGCGGCAGCCAAAACTTTCTTTAAATCACTCTCTGATACTTTAAAATGATTCATTCCAAAGGCTATTCCTGCAGCCTTTGTTGCTTCTGGCGATGTACAACTTGCCAAAAACGAGGGGGCAACTAATGATCCTAGCACAAGCATTCCTCCTGATTTGATAAAATCTCTACGATTAATATTCATTACTGTCCATTTTTTGCATATGCAAAGAAACATTTTTATTGGCAGATAAGCAATTTAAAATGGAAAAATATTAGGAAGTATAGACAACTTGATGAGATTATTTCGGAATAGGATAATGTCAACACTTCAGTAAATTTTCACCTAAGTATTGTTTTATGAAAGAACAGATGAATTTTATTTTGTTCGCCCGCGCTGATTATATGTTCACCTGCGCTGAATATATAATCGCCCATGCCGAATATATGTTCGCCCTGGGCGAATAAAGATTTCTTCGTTATCAACGAACTATTTTCATGTGGCTTTTAGAAATAAATACTGGCAAGAGATCATGCAATCCTGCTCAGGATATAGATACTCTTGCCAGTAGATAAAAAGAACAGATTATTTCTGTTTGAACAAGATTGGCGTGTCGTTCATCGTTGCCCAAGCAGCCATTAAAGCATGGAAGGCTGGGTAATCGGCACGTTTGATAAGATTCGAATTGATTTTCAGGCTACGTGAAACTTCTACCTTATTACCTGTCTGTTTGATAGAAAGGATGCAATTACCGGCTGCATTCGAGATGTTTTTCTCGGCAGTCGGAGTACTTAATTCCATATTGGCAGGTACTTCGATTGTATATGTATAAGTTTCGTTGGGCGCATACGGTAAAAACAGATTACAGTCGCGTGTGCTGTTGAAAGAAGCATACGGTTGATGAACAACGCCTGCCGGAGAATCAGGCAAACGAAGCAGATAATATCCCGGAACAGATTCGACTTTGCCGGTTGTCTGATAATTGACAGTGATCACATTTTCTTTCTGACTGACGGAAGCATTCTTGTCTCCTGCAGAAAATGCAGTTGCCTTTGAGTCTGAATAAGCCACAAAAGCAGATGGAATATTTGCTTTGATGCTGGATACTACTTCTTTATCCGACAACTTCATCGTTACATCGTAAGAAAGATTCGGTGAGCAAGGAGTCAGATCTACCTCTTCGCCTGTCTTCAGATCCCGTATATCACAATAATCGGCAGTCCAACCTATTTCACTCATCTTCGAACTACCGGAAGTCAATAAATAAGTCTGTCCGTCGGCTTTAGCCTGGATAAAAAGCTGAACGACTTTCAGGATAGAACATTCCTGAGGATCTTTTACCGGATAGGCAGCACAAACCTTTGTTTCTATCTTGGCAGCCGACAAAAGTCCATACAACAGATTGATCAGTTCTGCATCTGTTCCATAGGCACTCCGAATCACATCTTCGGCCGGACGAATATGATATCCCGTTTCACTTAAAGACAAACGGCTATGTGCGAAATCATTGACAATAAAGTTATGAATAGCCTGTAATTTTTCTGTATCGGTATTTTTTCCTTCCGTCAGTGTTTCTGCCAAAGAAATCAGCGGCATACTTTCCGGACGGTCAAACTGACCAAACAGATAATTCAAGGCTTCTTTATTATTCTCGAATGTGGAGCAAGCCAGATATTGCATGTCGCCCGACTCGATACGTTGCATAGGAGCCAACGATGCCGGTTTTACATTCTTCAGCTTCCAACTGATTGTCCGCATACCTTCTTCTACATTCACTTTAGCCATTACCTGCGGATTAGCCAGACTGTACGATAAGTCTTTGTCGACCGGGACAGTCACAGAAAGAGAATATTCCTTGATAGGACTTGCTTGTTGAATCGGTTCGAAGATATCCAATCCCGGCAGATAACCCGCCTTCGTTGTAATCGTATAATCCAGATAAATCGTAGCTCCCAATTCCAAACCAGTATGAACGACTACCATTTCTTTTAAGTGATTATAGGCCGGAGCGTCTGCAGCAGAACGAGGAAGCACTTCCACGAAAGCGTTATCTGGAGTCTTGACAATCGTACCATCCTTTTGCTTAGTATAAGAAGAATTAATCTTCAGAGTCTGGTATTCCGGATTGTATTGGATAAATGATTCTCCATATAAACTTCGCATAGCCAGATAAGAATAGATGGTAAGTTCCATGTTATAGTGGAACTCCTGGCTTCCATCCGTATTCAATGTCCATGATTTGATAAGCTTCTTAAATTCGGCTTCAGGAGCCGCAGAAACAGAGATGGCTGTTCCTAATACGATAAGAAGACATATAATTTTATTGATCAAGTTAGTCATAGTTGTATTGATTAGAGTTATTTCTTGATTACTAAATAGTCTCCGTATGATTTGAATCCATTAACGGCTTCCCGGAATCCACACCAGTCGGAAGCTTCATATACACGTTTCTTGAGAGCCAGCTTTTGGTGTAAAACGATTTTATCACCTTCCTGTTTCAGTGAGCCTTCAAAGTCGGCTGCCTGGCTTTGTTTCGCATCATTCTTGGAAGCGTTACTTAATGAATATCCGGCCGGCAATTGGATAGTTTCATCTTGTTCAACCAAACGAGAGCAAGCATCTTTGAAACCGAATTCACGCTTTTCCAAGCTTGTATCAATTCGTAAGAAACTCTTGATTGAGTTATAAAGGTTATTCATGACCAACGGTTTGATCAATAACGCATCTTCACCTTTAATGGCATAGTCAGGAATTTCATAACGGAAAACCAATCGGATAGGAGCGGCCTGATAATCTGCCGGATCTTTACCCCAATCTACACTGATTAATTTGGCTTTAGGAGAAACAGCCAGCAACTGTTTTTCCATGCTGTTCTTCCAATCGCTTTGCCATCCGGTTGTAAATACTCTGCGCACGTTGGAATCAGATTGTCCTTCGGCAGTAACAATCAGTTCTCCCCGCAACGTTCCGTTAGCATCCAGCTTGTTGTTAGCTTTCATCCGGAAGTAATGATTTTCAGGAGCAGAAACCGGAGTCACACATAAGTCGGAACCTTCTGGAATACCAGGCAGATAATTCTGTTGTTGTTCGGCACTACTCCATAATTCACGAACGAACGGAACCCAAGTCGGGTCAAGAGGAATATATGTTCCGTTCGAAAGTTTAACGACTGCCACGCAGTGGTTGAAATGGTCTGCCGGAATCTTTTCTACCCGGCTGCCAGCCATTGTCATAGCAGGATAAGCTTCGAAACCCGCCATACGTAAGAAAGCAATCAGCGTGCCGGCAATATCTTTACAAACGCCGCAACGATCGGTATAGTTCATCTTCAGGTTATGCAAGGTATAACCTTCGCCTTTTCCCATCGAGATACCGGAATAACGGATGTTATCGGCAACCCAGTGAGTCAGGACTGCGATCTTTTCCATTTCCGTTTTCTTTCCCTTGATCAGTTCATCTACTTTCTTCTGGGCTTCCGGTATTGGTTCAAAGCTTCCATAGTCTTCATTCACCTTATTGAACCAAAGAGATTTGTCTTTCCATTCGGGTGTAGAAGACAACATGAGCTTAGGAGCCGCATCAAACAAGTCAACCATATTGGGTTCCCGTTTTGTCGGAAGAGCATTCTCGAGAGTAAAGGTATAAGATTTCCGGCCATTCTCGTAATGCATGGAAGAAGCACATTCTCCCTGGAAGAATTCAAACTGGATTTCCTTTTCCATCGGAATACTCAGCTTGTAAACTTTACGAACGGTTGGCTCAGAAACCCAAAACGGAACAATATCATAGAACTGTCCGCGCATAGGAGGAATGAAACGGGACTCATCGTCTTCAGCACCTGTCAGCAAAGCATAGGTAAATCCTTTCTTGCTGATTTCATATTCAACGACATCTCCTGCTTCCAGACGACCCAGTTCCAACATAATTTGACGGGCGCCCCAATAAATAGCACGGGCAGGAGCCGCATAATCACAAGCTTGAGTAATATCAACATTGACTACATCACCATTAGCCCGGTAGATTGTTGCCTGCTTGAATTCAGCAAAGGCAGTCAACGGATCATAATCGTATTTGATAACATGGTTGGCCACACCACCGGCTGGTGTTTGTACTTTAAACTTACGATAAACAGCAAATGATCCGGAACCGGTTGGTTGAACGGAAACAGCTGTACTGTCCAGCAAAGTAATGCAGTCATAACCTGCAAATGCTGGATTCTCTAATGTCGGGTCTTGCGGAGCCTGGCAGCTTTCACCGCTCTGAGCCAAGGCAACAGAAGCGAATGACAGCATAGAGAGCGTTACAATTGGTAAATATTTCATCTCTTTCAACTAATAATTAAAAGTTAATAATGTACAAGTTCTGCGGCGAGTTTCCGACATTCCGACCGACTGATCTTACCTGTCTGTGTCAGGGGAAGAGCTTCTATCCAAAGAATTTGCTTAGGCTGTTGGTATTTCGGTAGGACAGATTTGACTTGCTCTTCCAGTTCTTTGGGATCAATCTTCTTCTCATTGTCTTTTTCTACCAACAAAACCAAAGCTTCCCCAAACTTCGGATGCGGAACCGCTGTTAGGGCAAAGTTAACAGAAATAATAGAACGTAGTGTCTTTTCTACACATTCTGTTTGAATTTTTATACCTCCACTGTTGATTATGTTATCTTTCCGACCGATAATCTGGAAAGTTCCGTCTGGAAACAGTTCTACAACGTCGTTGGTGACAAGCGTTTCGTCGCAGACTTGTGGGGCATCAATGACTAATGTATGATCAGCAGATAACGATATGGATACCGAAGGAAAAAGCGTATAGCGTTCAGATGCTTCTGTTCCGTTCAGTCTTCTCAGTGCAATATGAGAAAGCGTTTCGGTCATTCCGTAGGTAGAATAAATCGTATTCTTCATTTTCCGCAAGGCTGTTTCCAGTTGCTTGTCGATAGCTCCTCCACCGATAATAAGGATATCCGTATCTTCTAATCGGCTGGCTTCCTGGGGAACCGACAACGAATTAAATACTTGCAATGGAATCATGGCGGCAAACCGGAGATGTTCGTTGACATCTGCCAACGGATGACCAGAAGGTTCACGGACAATGAGTACCAAACCGGCAACCAAAGCTCTTACGACGACCATCTTGCCGGCAATGTATCGGAGTGGCATACATAGCAACGCTTTGTCTCCCTCTTGAAGATGTAAGACTTCGCAAGTGATACGCGCACTGTTCATCATCTGTTCTTTCCGGACAAACAGTTCTTTGGGCGTACCGGTAGAACCGGAAGTAAAGACACGCAGCGTAGGAGAATCGTCGAACCATTCATCCAGAAACTGCAACAATTCCTGATAGGGATTATCTGGAAAAGAGGAAAGACCTTTTCTATATGTCTCCATAGAAAAGGTCTTTCCTTCCATTATAAATGAACAGGCTTGCCAGGAAGCCAGCTGTTTACTATCTTTCATCATGCTTTCAATATTATATTCCCATTCTCCATACTGACATGATCCATGATGTTGGCTGGTGGGCGCTGGGCCTGCAGTTCTTTCTTCATGAAATCCATAAATGGAGCCACATGGGCAAAATATTTCTTATAACCTTTACATAAGTAATTGAGTCCGGACTCACCGTCGGCAGTATGCAGGAAACGGTTCTTCGGGCATTCTCCGTTGCAGGCAAACAAAAACTCACATTGTTTGCACACTTGCGGAAGTTTTTCGTACTTATCGGCACCGAATTGCAGCTGCTTCGGACTGTACATCATTTCTGTCAATGTTTGTGTCCGGATATTTCCGAGTTTGTAGGCAGGAAAAACGAAATGATCGCAGGCATATACGTCGCCATTGAATTCCATCACTCCGGCATGACCACAGGTTTTTGCCATCGAACAAACGCCCGGTTGCACACCAACCCAATTGGCCAAAGTCGCATCAAAAATCTGAATGAAGAAGTTTCCTACATCTTTTTGTACCCATTCATCAAACAAGGCACACAGGAAATCGCCCCATTTGCCGGGATCAACCGAGAAAGGAGCCAACTTAATGCTTGCATCCTGCTGCTCAGGAGACGTCAGTTTGGTACCATCGGCATGAAAGCCCAGACGTTCAACAATAGGAGCGAACTGGATATAATGACAATCTATCTCTTTGAAGAAACGATAAAACTCCAATGGATAATCTACATTATAATCATTTACGACAGCCATTCCGTTATATTCCACGCCATGTTTCTTGAGAAGCTCTATTCCTTTCATGACTTTATAAAAGGAAGGCATACCCTGCCGGTTTCTCCGGTATTCATCGTGAAACTCCTGCGGACCGTCAATCGACACACCCACCAGAAAGTTGTTTTCCTTGAAGAAACGGCACCATTCGTCGTTCAACAAGGTTCCGTTCGTCTGAATGCAATTGTCAACTCTTCTGCCTTTGGCATATTTCTGTTGCAAAGCCAGTGCTTTCCGGTAGAAACTGATCGGACGCATCAATGTTTCTCCGCCATGCCAGGTAAACAGGACTTCCTGCATCGTCTGGCATTCCATATATTGTTGGATGAATTTTTCCAGTAGTTCGTCTGTCAGAATATGATTCTTGACATCCGGATAAAGTTTGTCCTTCTCCAGATAATAGCAATAGTCGCAAGCCAGGTTACATACTGAACCAACAGGTTTCAGCATGACATACACAGGCCGTGCGAAAGGTGAAATGTTACTCATGATTTCGATTTTATTTTTTCTTGTAGTTCTTGTAATCAATAACAAATGCTTCACTAATCCAGTTGGCCAAAGCCTGACGGTTATTGCTCAATACAATCCGCTGCTGGTCATATTTGTTCTGGATGTTTCCCAATTCGATAAAGGCAGCCACAGGAGTTGTGTTCCGTAATACAAACAAATCACGTTTGCTGACTGTTCCGCGGAAACCTCTTCCCGGCTGGTGATGAGCATATTTACGTTGAAATACATTCTTCATCGTATTGGTTAAGTTCCGACTGGCTCTCGAACCGGTATTATAGAAATAGACATCGGTCTGTTTGCTCCGACTTCGGCTGTCAACATGGATGAACAATGCTCTTTTATAACTTTCCTTATCCGATTTATTCAGTTGGTTGATCTTGTCGCAACGTTGTTGCAGGCGACGGACCTGAT
>OHPI01001609.1_pt1 | contig 11250 bp, 10 predicted proteins | sample 1577651 | NCBI WGS metagenome assembly OHPI01 (sample SAMEA3879578, study PRJEB24766) | human gut metagenome | biome: human-associated habitat; feature: feces | place: USA | collected 1985/1987
TGCAAAATTCTCTTTTTATTTATAGAAACTATTTTCACATCCGATACAAAAGATAATCCGCCGCTGCCGCCCACAGCACCCAGGAAACGCAGAGAACTGCGAACACACTCTTATATCCGAGTACGGCAAAGTGGACGCGCCATTTTTCCTTCTGCGTGAATTTCTCCGGGTTTTTGCCTTTTACCATCAGCATTCCGGCGATCACGAACATGCCGAGGGCCGCGATCAGCAGCAGGCCGTCTTTCGCCGCCTCAAGGGCAGCGCGGAACGTGAATCCCCCAAAGAGGAATCCTCCCAGCAGCAGCACAGCTGCCGCAGCGCCGCCGGAGAGCAGGCCGATTGTAAATGCTCTGCCGAGATCACAGCAGATGTTCTTTATCTTTTCCATGTTTTACAATTCCTTATTTTCTTCTAATGCATCACAGAAATGACATGCCACAAAGTGATTGTTGCCCACGTCTTTTAATTCCGGCATCTGCTGTCGGCAGATGTCTTTTGCGTACTTGCATCTTCCCTGGAATTTGCAGCCCGGCTTCGTGTTGATCGGGCTCGGCACCTCGCCTTCGAGGCGGATTTTTTTGCGGTCGCGCTCTGCCTCTACTTTCGGGTCCGGAATCGGAATCGCGGAGAGCAGTGCCTGTGTGTACGGGTGGCGCGGGTTGGCGTACAGCTCCTCGGATGTCGTCAGCTCGACGAGCGTTCCCAGATACAGAACCGCCACACGGTCGGAAATATGTTTGACCATCGACAGATCATGGGCAACGAAAAGATAGGTCAGTCCCATCTTTTTCTGCAGATCCACAAGAAGATTGACGATCTGTGCCTGGATCGAAACATCGAGTGCGGAGATCGGCTCATCGAGAACGATGAACTCCGGCTGCACGGCAAGCGCACGCGCAATACCGATTCGCTGGCGCTGTCCGCCGGAAAACTCGTGCACGAAACGGTTCGCATGCTCGCGGTTCAGTCCGACCAGTTCCAGATATTTGTAGATCATCTCCTGGCGCTCTTTTTTATTCTTCGCCAGATGATGGATATCGATTCCCTCGCCGATGATATCGGCAACTGTCATACGCGGGTCAAGCGATCCATACGGATCCTGAAAGACCATCTGTACCTGTTTTTTGAAGGCAAACCGCTCTTTTCCGTTTAACGCATGGACATCGGTTCCCTTGTAGAGCACCTGTCCGTCGGTCTTGTCATACAGGCCGATGCAGGTACGGCCGCATGTTGTCTTTCCACATCCGGACGTACCAACAACCGCTATAAATTCACCCTCTTCCACCGTTAATGACACACCATCTAAGGCACGCACTTCATATGTATCGGATGTATAATATTTTTTAAGATTTATGGCTTTAATTATATCCATCTTTTCTGTAAACTCCCTTCGCAAATGTTGCCTTTTTTCAGCCATACTCTATTTTACATGGTACATCTTACAAACTTCTTACAGATTGCATACGAAATGTCTATTGAAATGTCTATACCGGAAGATTCACTTCTATGAGCAACCCGGGCTTCATTTGTGTTGCTTTCATAATCCCTTTTTGCAATAGAACAATCTCTCTGGAAAGATATAAACCAATTCCGCATCCTTCCTGACCTCTTGCCTGTTCGCCTCGATAAAATCTTTGGAAAATTTTGTTTTCTTCTCCGTCTTTTATCCCGATTCCATAATCTCTTATCTGAATCTTATAAAACATTTCGGTTTGTTTCATTGTGATATTGATCGTGCTGTTGCTTTTGCTATATTTGACTGCATTATCAAACACATTATAAAACGCCTCACACATCCAGTTTTTATCATGTTCGCAAATGATTTTCTCCGGCAATTCTACTTGAAAAAAGATATCTTTATCTTCTGCTTTTTTCTGTATTTGCCCCAACGCATTTAGAATCGTTTCAACAAGATTTTCTTTTTGAGTGTGAACTTGTATGATTCCCTGCTCTAATCGGGCAGTTTTTATAAAGCTCTCCACTAAAAAACATAATTGTTCTTCACTTGTTCGCAAGTCTTTCATGTATTCTGTATTCAATACTTCTTGCGTTTCATCCAATGACTCTTGCAGCAATTCTGTATAATTTTTTATATTCGCCAGCGGTGTCCTTAGTTGATGCGCAATCTCAGAAATTAATTTCTGTATCTCATATTTACTTTTTTCAGCCTCTTTCCTTCTTCCTTCCAATATTTCCTGTAAACGGATTAATTGATTGGTAGTTTTGGAATAAAGCGTTTCCTTCCCTATATCAGAATCATCTAAGTCATTGCCATTTATTAAAGATTCGGTCAGTTTATATATTTTGTTCATTTCCTTTGTTCTAAAATGATTTTCAACTAAATATACAGTGCTTCCTCCGAGCATGAAACCTGCTAAAAGTACTGTAAAAATTGCTACAACCATGCTAATCTCCCATTCTATATCCCATTCCAAATACATTACTGATAACATTCGATGAATCATTTAATTTCTTTTTCAATCTGCTGATCATAACGCTAATTGTGTTAGAATCAATGAATTCACTATCGATTCCCCATATATTTTCCATTATCATCTCTTTTGTAAGAACCTGATTCTGATTCATAATAAGATATTCTAAAAGCTGATACTCTTTGACTGTCAAAAATATTTCCGTCTCTCCAACAAAAACCTGTTTTCTATCCGAATGCAAGATGACCTGCCCGCACACAAAAACATTTTCATTCGATTTTCTCTTCAAAACAACTTCCATACGTTTTAACAATACTTTTATTGAAAATGGTTTGACCACATAATCATCTACTCCTATATCAAACGCTTTTAACATATCTTTTTCATCATCTTTTGCAGTTAAAAAAATTGCCGGGATTCTTCCATTTTTTTGAAGCTCTTGATATAGATTTATTCCATCTCCATCCGGTAATCCAATATCTACAATCAACAAATCTACAGAACTATCTATATTTTTAATTGCTTCTTTTCTTGAAGCAGCAAGAATCGTTGTATAACCTTGATTTTGCAATGATGTATCTAAGGCTTTTCTCAACAAATTGTCATCTTCTATAATTCCTATTACCATACACACCTCCTGATTTTTCTAGAATATAATACAAAAAAGCCCATTACAATATACATAACACCTCTGCATATTGTAACGGACTTTTTTCAAACCCAGACTTGGTGCAAGCACCATTTCTGATAAAAACCTCGAAAGTTTTTGTTCTATGTGCATATATTACCCAATTTCATTCACAAAGTCAATATGTTTTCTACTAAATTTTCAAGTACCTTTTATGTTTTGGATTATTATTTTGCTTCTTAATATATTGTATTACTCCACTAATGAATCTATACGCTTCAGCAATAACCTGATTTTTTTCAAAATACTCTTTGCACTTCAAAACTCTTCCACCTTTTTCACAGAAAAAATGGTACAATTCATCCATTGTTTTATCACGCATATTACGGTTAGCCGCTTCCTTTAAAAGATCATTATAAACAAATAGAAGTGCCACAAAATCATGAAATGCAGGATAAGACATATATTTACTACGAGCATGTAAACTAATTTCCTTTTGAGCCTGAGATAATGCATTTGTCAACTTGATGGTCTTTCGAAATTTTTTCTCTCCCTTTGGTTTCATAATTGAACTCATCAAACAATTGCTATGAGCTGCCGCATTTCTTAAAAATTTAATAGATTGTAAATAGTCACTGTAGTTTGATAAATTATACTCTTGATAATATAAGGTATATAACTCCACAAATTTTCCAAATGATAATAATTCAACCAAATTCCAAACTGAATATTCCTCATCCAGCGAATGCTTTTCTGCTAAATCAGATGTAAAATTATATGAATCTGCTTTCTGTAGTATTTCTATCTTTGTATTAGGATACGCCCAAAAATATTTTTTGACAATATTATATCCGTCTTCTTTCTCATTTCGACTAAGATCATATAACATCCTTGTTTTTAGTATATGCTCTACGTCCAAACACATACCCAAAATTATTTTTCGAAGATACATATCCAGCTTCGACAATTCCACTAAATATGCAAATTCTAAATTTACATACTTACCATTTTTCGGATTAATAGGATAATTTTTGGCATATGATTTCAATTTAAAATAATAATTATTGTAGCGAAGAAATTTTTTTGCCTCCTCTTCACTCATTATTTCAAAAGTAACTCCTTTTTTCTTGAGATCTTCGATTTGCTCATCTATTGTAAGTTTCTTTTTCATCGTAAAAGCTCAACCTTTTTCCGTTATTTATATCATTTCCATAAATATCATAGCAATGAATTTTACAAATAGCAACTATTGTTTATACTTCGTTAATAGCTGTAGCCACTTCATAATTTTCCAGCAAAGAATCACTTAAAATATTTACAATATTTTTCCAAAAAAGAAGCGCTCATACAGGCGCTTCTTCTTACCATATTAGGACTTCGATCAAAAAGTCAGTGGGCCACAAAGTGGGCCATTTTTCAAAAACTTACATGAATTTATATAGAGTTTTATCCAAGTCGGAAATCCGCTAAATGCTCTAGCTATCAGCATTTAAAGGCATTTAACAACTTATATGGACATTTATGAAATTGGCCTCATAATAACGATTCCTAATTTCATTTTTTCTATTTCCTCCTATAAATCCTTTGATTTCAAGGGATTTCAGCACACTTATTTTTGCAAGTGGGCCATTTAGTGGGCCATTACATTGCCATAAGCGCTTCTGCTACCAAGTCCATTTCTTTTTTCTTTTCTTCCTCGGTAGTATGAACATATAAGTTCATTGTAATTCCAATATTCGAATGGCCCAGTAACATCTGAAGTGTTTTCGGTTTCATTCCTGCTTCAATACATCTGGTAGCAAAAGTATGTCTCAAGATATGCATCGAAAATCTTGGAATTTTTGCTTTATCACAGATTTTAAACAGCGCTGTATCATATGTACTGTTCTTGACAGGCGTTCCTTTTCGACACAGAAACACAAATTCTTCCCATTCTGTTGAAATTTCTGAAATCCTCTTATTCTTTTCTTTTTGTTTTTTTAGTATAGCAACCGCTTCTTCTGTTAAGGGTATCGTACGGTAGCCTGATTTACTCTTTGGTTCTCCGATACGCCACTCCTTTGCACTATAACGATATTCCATACTTCTGCGAATCTGAATTGTTTTGGATTTTAAATCGACATCTTTCCATTTCAATCCTACCAATTCGCCTGTTCGCAATCCGGTTTGTAGTATAAAACGATACTGATTTTCATAGCTTTGACCTTCTGCGTATTGTAAAAATGTTTTTTGTATGTCTCTTGTTAAAGCAACCTTCTTCTCAGATGGCTTTCCCATATCACTTTTCACAGATTTTTTGCAGGGATTGCTACACAGGACTTCATTTTCTTTTGCACACTCAAACATGTTGTATAATGCAATTCTTGCCTGATAAATTGTAGATGTACGATACTCCTGATCTGCCATATCATAAAATATTTTCTGACATTGAAGTGGTTTCACGTCTGATAGTGTCATCTTCCCAATTACCGGTTTAATATTTTTAATATATCTCTCCGTATAATTGCGAACAGTATTGGAACGGACTATTTTCTTTTTTATCCCAATCCAATAATCAAACCATTGATCGACCAGCATATCTGATGGCATTGAAATATCACTGTGTTCATCCACATAAGTCGCATCAGCAATCCATGCTCTGCACTCTTGCAGCTTTTTGAATCGTTTATGTTTTCTCTTTCCAAACCGATCTACAAATCTGGCTGAGTATAATCCCGTACTTTCTTGGGATATTCCCTTGCCAAGTTCTTTGCCTTTTAAATCTTTTCCCATATTTCAGCTCCTCTCATAAGAAGCCCTAATACAGTACCTTGTATTATACCATAGCATCTTATTTTTGTGAATATTCATTTTCATCTCATCTCCTGCCCCATCTCCTGTCAATCATTTATATTTCCACACTTTCCGAAATGAATTTTTCAAATTCTTTTCTCTTTACAAGTTTTTTCGTACCTACGTAAAGCACAAACGGACATCTCGGTTCTTTCAAAAGACTACTTATTCTATTTTGTCCGATATTACTGTATTCTGCTGCCTCTTCAATTGTAAGAGCCACTTTTTCACATATTGCAACATATTGTTTGTTCATAAAATCCTTTCCTTATTGTTTAACGTGTGTAGCATACACTTCTATCCGCAATACACACAATCATTCTTTGTATTCAACAACGTTTTCGCTTTCTCCATTTTCATACTTGCAATTGCTTCTCGTTTACTTGTGCCTCCAACATACATTGGTGTACACATTTCTAAAATACGGTCATAGATACGTCTTTTATCTAACATGGTCTCGCTTTTTATTTCTTTCAGCGGAAGATTGGTCGTGATGATCAATGGTCGTCCTGAACGGATCCTGCGGTCTATGACACTGAAAATAATTCCTAACGCATATTCTGAATTTCGTTCCACTCCAAGATCATCAATAATCAAAAGCTGATAAGAAGCCAATGCATTGATATATTCCGTTTTGTCTGCCAGTGGAAATATATCATCGATAATGGTATTGAAATTTGTCATCTTCACCGTTACTTCCTGCTTAAGAAGTTCATTGGCAATGCATCCGGCAACATAACTTTTCCCGGTACCAACCGGTCCCCAGAACAAACAGCCTATATGATTTCTTTTCATTTTCTCCCAGTTATCAACATAATTTTTTGCCTTATGCATTACCGCATCTGACATATCTGCATTCTCAAATGTCCACTCTTCCATTCTGCTCTCGTCAAAACAGATGCTCGTATTTCTGCTGACTAATTCCCGGTGCTCTTTGTCTTTAAAATATTTTTGTTCTTCTTCATACGCTTTTCTGTCACAAGCACATTGCCTGGAATGTTTCTTCATCCCCATAAAGTCACCCTTAGGAAAAAATGCTTCTTTCGCTTCCCCACAGACTTTGCAGTATTGCAAACCATCACTGCCTACACATACGGTATCTTCTTCTCTCATCACAAACTCTCTCCTTCCCCATAGCAATAATTTACTTCATGATATTTATTTCTTTTATATTTCTCAGTTACTTTACTAGGTGCCACATTTCCGACTCCTGCACAGCCATTTTTACGACCAGATGAAGGTTGCTTTTCCGACTCTGTTGCAACCATCTTTTCAACCGCCTTATCGTCAACCGGCTGTAAACCTATCTCATCAGATGGAATTTTTACATATAAATGATTGGGTTTTGAAAATCCACCGGATCTGCGAACCAATAGTCCCACATCATCTAATTCCTTCAATGCTGTTTTTACAGAAGATTTGCATTTGTCGATTTGAACAGACAATTCCTCTATCGGAAAAATCAGATAAACATTTCCATACTTGTCTATCCAGCTATTCTTTCTCGATATCCGTGCCCGGTCATACAAAATCATATAAAGAAATTTTGCAGTTTGAGAAATGCGCAGCTTTAGCAAAAACTTCGGAAACTGGAAGTACTGAAGCATCTGCTCTGACTCCTTCATGTATTCATATTTCATTCTTTTCTCGCCTCGTTTCTGTTTCTAATTGTTGTAAAAATCATTTTTATGCCGGCTAAAAAATGTTCTTATACATATACAAAAGATGAAGAGCATAAATACAGGTTCTTGATAAAATTTTTTTATTTTTTCCTGTCCAAAACACCCTTACATAAAACGAAACGCTGAGAGGCATTTTTACAGCCCCCTGATGAAAAACTTTTTTATTTTTTCGGTTAATTGAATACTTAAAAACAAAAAACACTCACCTATTCCAGGTGAATGCCTTATCAAAATTTCCTTATTTTGTTGTCTGTGACGCTTACTCAGAAACGCTTGCGTATCTGCTAAAATGTAATTGCCTGCAATTATATTTTCACGTGGGTATGGGGACGTAATCCCCATCAAGTCTGCTACTCGTAAGTAATACAAAATTGTCAAAATGACAATACTGTAATACACGGGTGGATCTTGCTCTGGTTGTAACGCATGAATTCATACAATAATAGGCCCAAATGGGTACTTTCACCATTTGAGCCTATATATTATATGTCTTTTGGATAATAACTCACAAAATGTGTAACCATAACATTAATAAGCACTAAAGAAAACATTACACCTACCATAACATGAATCGGCCAATGAAATGTAAAATATGACAATTTATTTTCCATATAAATTTTCACACCAACCAAGACTGCCACTCCCGCAGTAAACAACAATCCCATCACACACATAAAATAATAACTGCCTTCTCCAAAAAGCATTAATTTCATTTGCTTATCGGTCATCCCGATACTTTTCATAATATCAAATTCTTTTCTCCGAGCGTACATCCCGGTAAATACGACGTTACAATAATTGGTCAATCCCGCAATGAATAATATGATACTTACAGCACCTAAGAGGATTCGATTTCCTCTCATATATGTTTCTTTTTGTTGCATCAGGTCTGATTTACAGATAACAAAAACTCCTGCTTCGCCGGTTCCTTCATCCATGGATACTTCTGTCATTTCGGATCGTTTCTTATTTTCCTCGGATATCAGCTCGCTGATCTGTGTTTTCACATAAGGTTCTTTTTCTGGATCAGCAGTTAATTCCATTGCTAATATCTTTTTCTCAGTTGGTATCTTTTGAAAGCCTTTCTCACTGATAAAATAATATATGCTGCCTTCTCTACCATGCCAGGATTGATGTATTTCCGGGAAATTCTCGCTTTGCCTGTCTAAATAACCGCATAGAGTAAATGTTTCTGATTCCTTTTCTAGGAAATCGTCTTCCTGTTGTTTCTCTTTACTATCAGAATTATTTTGTTCTTTTCTACGAATCGCATCTTCTTTTGAAAGCAGCGTTTTAAAATATACCGGTTCTCCAATTGCTTTATCTGCAAGTTTTTGTTGTTCCGGAGTCAGCATATGATCATGTATAATTAATACGCCATTTCCTTCTTCCAAAGATTTCACATCAATATTGAGTTGATTATCCTGAACGTATTTCTTAAGCGACAAGATTTGATTGTCATTTAAAATCTGCACCGTATCCCAACTGAATCCTTCCACCATATTGTCATTTGTAAGATTCGAAAGCCCCTCGTCATAGGGACGAATGCCTTTCTTAGATATAACCGTATCTACATAGGCTCCTTCAATCAGATTGGACTTCTCCCAATCAATACCATCTATCTCGTATAGTTTTTTCTCTAACTCTTGAGAGATTGGTGAAAATTCATCATAATCATTGTCATACAACAGTTCTACACCATCTCCCTGTGTCAGTAAAGGATCAACATCGATTTCTCTGGTTTTATATTCTTCCCCACATCCCTGGCTTTTCCCGAATTCACTAAACTCTCCCGCCAGCAAAAAATCAGGACGTTTCTCAAGAAGATGCTTATAATCGCATCCATTTGTAAGTACATTCATTAGAATAAAAGACAGGACTCCTAAAAATATAGAAAGACTTGTAATGATAAATCGTGCTTTGTGTCGTGTTATATTTCCCCATGCAATATAAAACATTTCTCCTGTTTCAGAGCGTTTCAACACCAGTTTCCCAGGATGTTTTATTTTTCTGTTAAGCTTATTTCCATCATAAGTGGCACTCTCAACGCAAGACAGAGTCGTTATTTTTCTAATAACACCTTCCGATGCTATCCACAGAATTCCATTTACAAATAGAACAGAAATCAAAAGAATCCACGGTCTGAAAAAGGAAAGTATCGTGTTTCCTCCCATTTCCTGATAAAAATGAAACCCTAATATTTCCGGTATCATTAAGACTAAAATCACTACAGAAAGCAAGCTTCCCAAGACAGAACCTTTTAACATAAGTGACCTCATTTGCTTCCGGTAAATTTTCGTAATCTGTCTTTCTGTAGCTCCAATTGTGTGAAGCAATCCGAGATTTTGAATATCTTCACTCATGGATATCCAAAGAACATTACGCACAAGGAAATATATTCCACACAAAATACCTAGCGTTCCCAATATCACCAGCTCATATCCACCTGCGAATTTAGAAACGGCAGTATATTGTGCTGTATCAGAAACGTATATCTTCTGATCTGCACTCTTCATCGGCAATGTCTGATATAATTTTTCTTCTGTTTTGCTTCTACTTAAATGATTGCTCTGACTGAAAAGTAAAGTATAGGGACCCTTTTCCAGGTTTAACTCATTAATTTTGTCATGTGAAATGTATCCGATTGACAATTCATTTCCAGAGTCTGTATACCAGCCACATAGTTCAAATTTTTCTTTCGAATGTTCGAACACACCTTTGTATACATCTAAGTTTATTTCCATTCCTTGTTCTGGTTCAGAAATACCTAGTTTTTTCAATGCTCTCTCAGATAATAGAATTTCATCCTTTTTCTGTGGGTAGCTTCCAATTATATTGGTATATGCAGGCTTTAAAAAAAAGTTCCAACTTTCTGAGTCAGCCCACACTACGTTGCATATCGTTTTTTCATTATTCTTAGAAATGTCTGTAGCTTCACCTACAAAAATACTTTTCCCAACTTGTTTTATATAATCCAGTTGTTTTAATTTTGCATATTGTTCTTCTGTTCCATCTTCTATTCTGCCCGAAGAAGCAGTTCCATTTTCTCTGATCAGCCTTATTTCTTCCGCCTGTATTTTCCCAACGGAGATTCCGAATACCATGGTAATCGCAACAATACCGATTACTACCGAGCAAAATAAAATCGCATTTCTCACCTTTTTTGTGCCCGCAAAATTTTTAGCCAAAAATCGGATTATGTCTTTATTGTTATTTGGAATGTTCTTATGAAACATAATGATACCTCCTAACAATCGTTACAATCTCTTGTATAGATTTTCCCATCAGACATACGTATTACTCTGTCTGCCATCTGCGCTACTTCCTCTTGATGCGTCACGATCAATGTCGTCTGATGGAATCTTGCAGCACAGGATTTTAGTAATCCCACAACTTCCATACTTGTAACAGAATCCAGATTTCCGGTCGGTTCATCCGCCAGGACAATTGCCGGTTTCGTTAATAATGCCCGTGCTATAGAAACTCGCTGTTGCTGCCCACCAGACAGTGTTGATGGGAAACGTTCTAATTTATCTTTTAGTCCAAGCGATTCTACAATCTCATTAAAGAAATCTATATCTATTTCCTTGCCATCCAGTCTCATTGGGAGGACAATATTTTCACGTATACTAAGAGAAGGTATCAAATTATATTGCTGAAATACAAATCCGATATT
>OHPI01001611.1_pt1 | contig 11246 bp, 7 predicted proteins | sample 1577651 | NCBI WGS metagenome assembly OHPI01 (sample SAMEA3879578, study PRJEB24766) | human gut metagenome | biome: human-associated habitat; feature: feces | place: USA | collected 1985/1987
ATTCAATCTATAATTCAACATATATTAATCAATAAAAATTCATATGAATATTTTTATCAAGTCAGTTCTTATAAAAGCTGCAACTCCATTCTCCCCTTTATTAAAGAAATTTCCCAATATAATTTGGAAGATCAGATATTGTAAAGATTATAAAAAGTTCCCCAATTTAAAGAAGCCACAGTCATTTATGGAAAAAATTCTATGGCTATCACTTTATTCTGACACTTCTATGTGGAGTAAATTAGCCGACAAATACAGAGTAAGAGAATATGTGATTGATAGATGCGGAGAACAATATGTAAACAAAATTTATGGTATATACAATTCAGCTATAGAAATCGACTATAGCCTATTGCCTAAATCCTTTGTATTAAAAACGACAAATAGCTGTGCAACAAATATTATAGTAAAGGATAAAAATATCCTAAATATAAAAGAGACAAATCATAAATTAAATAAATGGTTAAAATTTCCATATGGAGAATTAACCGGACAATTGCATTATACACAGATAGAACCTCTTATTATTGCAGAAAAATTTATGGAGCAGACAAAAAAAAGCGAACAATCACTCATCGATTACAAATTTTTTTGCTTTAATGGAGTTCCTAAATATGTCGTTATTTATTCAGACAGGGAAGAAAACACACATAATTATTCGGTTATGGTTTATGACATGGATTGGAATGCCTATCCTGAATTTGTAAATTCTCGCTGTCCGATATCAGATATAATTCCTCGTCCAAGCGCATTAGAAGAAATGATATCAATTGCTTCACGTTTATCTGAACCCTTTCCTTTCGTTAGAGTAGATTTATATCTTATCAACGGATCCCCTATCTTTGGAGAAATGACTTTTACTCCAGACGTCATCAGTAATATTACCCCAGAACTGACAGATCAAATGAGTAAATGGATTGACATCACCAGTTTAAAACAGCAACTATGATAGTAAAAATCAGAGAAATAATCAGAGACTGTATCACCTTCGGGATGCATTTTATTTATACACGAATCTATCAAATGAATATTGATAAAAGCGCAAAACTCTCATTTGGTGCCAAACTCGATAAAAGTAATCCCAAAGGAGTACACATTGGAGAAGAAAGCTTCATTGCATCTGGAGCTGTTATTTTAGCTCATGACTTTTCCAAACCTGCTAAAGCCGACACCTACATTGGTAAACGTTGCTTTATTGGCGTAAATGCGATCATCATGTGTGGAGTAAAAGTTAACGATAACGTAATTGTCGGAAGCGGATCTGTCGTTACAAAAGATATACCTGCCAACTGCATCGTAGCCGGTAATCCTGCCAGAATAATCAAAGAAGGTATTCAGACCAAAAAATTCGGACAATTAATGCAACAATCATGAACGACAACAGAATACAACTAAACGGAATAAAAGTCCACCCCTTTCCCTCAGATTCCAGTTTGCTGGAATATGTGGAGGAACATAAAGGGATATTAGTAGCGATAAATGCGGAGAAGATACTGCATGCGAACGAGCAAATACAAAATATTGTGAACAGGAATATTGGATATTGCGATGGCATAGGAGCAGTTATGGCAGTGCGGCAGCACGGAGCCGTGGATGCCGTCAAGATCGCGGGATGCGAACTGTGGTTGAAGATTATAACAGCTCTGTATCAAAAAGAAAAAACCTTCTACTTGGTCGGGAGTAAACAGCCCGTAATAGAGAAGACCATCTCCCGATTGAAAGAAGACTTTCCCGGAATACAGATAACGGGGTACCGTAACGGATACATACAAACAGAGACAGAACAGGAAGAACTGATCGAAGACATCAAGACAAAACAGCCGGATGTCATATTCGTTGCAATGGGATCACCCAAACAAGAGTTATTGATGGAAAAAATGTATCAGGCACATCCCGCAATTTACCAAGGATTAGGAGGAAGTTTCGACGTCTATACAGGGAACGTGAAACGAGCACCCGAATGGTGGATAAAGCACAATCTCGAATTTGCATACCGCCTATTGAAACAACCTTCGCGCATCAAACGACAAATACATTTAATCAAATTCTTGATACTGGTCAAGACTGGAAAAATCTAAACAGAAACAACATGAAGAAAATAATGCTCGTCTTCGGAACCCGTCCTGAAGCAATTAAAATGGCACCATTAGTAAAAGCTTTCCAACAGAAAAAAAATAAATTTGAAACCATCGTCTGTGTTACCGGACAACACAGGAAAATGCTGGACCAAGTCCTAAAGCTTTTTAATATCCGACCCGATTACGATCTCAACATAATGAGGCAAGGACAGGACCTATACGATATAACAGCCCGGGTACTGACTGGAATGAGAGGAGTTCTGCAGGAAGCGAAACCAGATATCGTCCTGGTCCATGGAGATACCACAACTTCGACAGCTTCAGCACTCGCGGCCTTCTACCAACAAATACCGGTCGGTCATGTAGAAGCAGGGTTACGCACGCACAACATCTACAGTCCTTGGCCGGAAGAAATGAATACCCTACTTAAGCAACTTGACACCGAACTGATGTCTGCAGGTTATGAAACAACTCCACTTGCCGAACAAAACAGCCGCAAACTGGTTTTAATAACAGGTCATCGCCGGGAAAACTTCGGCGATGGATTTATCCAAATATGCCGGGCAATAAAGACTCTGGCAGAGCAGTATGCGGAGGTAGACTTTGTCTACCCTATGCACTTGAACCCAAATGTAAGGAAGCCCATTCACGAAATATTCGGAAATGCTTATCTCCCTAACCTGTTCTTTATAGAGCCTTTGGAGTATCTTCCTTTCGTCTATCTAATGGAGAAGTCGACACTTGTCCTAACCGATAGCGGAGGCATACAAGAAGAGGCTCCGGGTTTGGGAAAACCGGTGCTTGTCATGCGTGACACAACAGAACGGCCGGAAGCACTTGACGCAGGGACAGTGAAGTTAGTAGGAACAGATTACGCCCGGATTGTAACTGAAGTGTCCCACTTACTGGATGACAATACCTATTATAACCGTATGAGCCAAGCAGTAAACCCCTATGGAGACGGAACTGCAAGCCAACGAATCGTTCAAACAATAGAAAAAGTAATATGAAAAATCTTGACAAAAAACAAGCTGTATTATGCCATCGAAAGCCGTTAGGTCGTCAAAGGACAAGACAACGGTATCTGCCACAATGTATCATTGGATTCCTGCTCCTGCTAATATCAATTGCCATACAGGCACAAATCCCACAGGAATTAATTGATAAAGCCCGTGCTGCCGGGATGACAGAGGAACAAATACAAAGAGAAATAGCCAAACACAGGACAGAACAAACCGGTATCAACCAAATCATTAAGCCTGCTACAGAAAATACCGTATCCGACCGTTCCCATCCTACTCAGCAAGCACTACTCCCACTGACGGAGCAACGCGACGAACATAAACCGAAGCAGCCTTTGGAAAATATTGTTTTTGGGCGTGAGATCTTTTCCGATAAGAATTTGACATTCGAACCGGATCTGAATATGCCGACGCCTAAAAATTATGTTCTATCAGCAGGAGACGAGTTGCTGATCAATGTATGGGGAGATTCGGAACTGAACTTGAAACTCAGTATTTCTCCCGACGGAACGATCTTGATCCCCAATGTCGGTCCCGTATCCCTAAGCGGACTGACTATCGAGGCGGCAGAGAATCGCATCCGGCAGGAATTGGGTAAAATCATGGCAACGCTTGACGGCAGTCAACCTAACACATTCGTTTCTGTCGGACTGGGGCAAATTCGCAGCATTAAAGTCAATATTGTCGGCGAAGCCGTCGCACCCGGGACCTATACACTCTCATCTCTCGCCACGCTTTTCAACGCCCTTTATGCAGCAGGAGGAGTAAACGATATCGGATCACTGAGAAACATAAAAGTATACCGGAACAGCAAAGAGATCGCCAGCCTCGATGTATACGACTATCTGCTGAATGGTAAATATGAAACGAATATACGTCTGGAAGACAACGACATGATCATTATCGGTCCCTACGAACAGCTTGTCACCGCCGGTGGTAAAGTGAAAAGAGACCGTACATACGAACTTCGACGAGGAGAGACACTTGCCGACCTGCTCGACATGGCACGTGGTTTTACAGGAGATGCCTACACTGGCAGTATACGAGTGAAACGCAAAGCCGGCGACCGCTACAAGATTGCCACAGTTAACGAAGAACAATTCCAAACATTTGTGCTGCAAGACGGCGATTCGCTGATGGTGGATTCAGTCATCCCCTACTACGATAACCGAATTATCATTTCCGGTGCAGTCTGGCGTCCTGGCGAATATGAGTTGAGTCCGGACGTACATACTGTCAAACAATTGATAGAACAGGCTTCGGGACTTAAAGGAGACGAATTTGTAGGACGCGCACAGATCACAAGGCTCAACCCAGACTTCACCAGTTCGGTTATCGCCATCAATATTGTAGACATTTTGAACGGGAAGGTTCCTGACATCGAACTACAGAAGGAGGACCAACTATATATCCCTTCCCTGTTTGACCTCCATGAACCTTATACCGTCAAAGTGAGCGGAGCAGTCAACGCTCCCGATACCGTATTGCCCTTCCGCAAGAATCTGACAGTAGAGGATGTTATCGTCCTCGCCGGCGGCCTGCGCGAAGCAGCCTCAATCATCAACGTAGAAGTGGCACGACGGCTCAAAGATCCGTCCGCCACCCGGAGCAGTAACCAGACAGCCGAGACATTTAACTTCACCCTCGACGAAGGACTGGCAGTAACCTCCGGCGATACGCTTTTCACCCTCGAACCATTCGACGAAGTATTCGTCCGTTTCTCACCTGGTTACCAAAAGCAACAAGTAGTGAAAGTCGGAGGCGAGATTACTTTTGCCGGCAACTATACTTTAAAGAAAAAGAATACGCGTTTAAGCGAACTGATTGCACAATCGGGCGGCATCACTCCAGACGCCTATGTGCGGGGAGCCAGTCTAAAACGTAAACTGACGACAGATGAGTTGCGCCAAATCGAAACTCTCTTACAATTGAGTAACAATAGCAAGCAAAGTCGTGACTCGATCTCCGTTTCGCTTGCCAACCTGAAGGAGTATCCCGTAGGCATCGACCTACAAAAAGCGCTCGCCCATCCGGGAAGTGCCGACGACCTAGTGTTACGCGACGGAGATGTGCTTTACATCCCCCAACAGCAAAGTACGGTGAAGGTGAGCGGTTCCGTTACCTATCCTAACAGTGTGACCTATACAAAAGGAATGGACGTCCGTGACTGTCTCTCACAGGCTGGCGGCTACAACGACATTGCCCGCAAATATCCCATCGTTATCTACATGAACGGAAAAGTGGCGACCACACAACGTAAAATGATTTTCTTCAAACGTTACCCCAAAGTCGAGCCTGGCTGCGAAATCGTAGTCCCCGCCAAGACACAACGCGACCGCCGAGCAAGCCTGGCAGAAATCATGAGTGTCGGCAGTTCCGTCACCTCAATGGCAGCAATGATAACATCAATGATCAATCTTTTAAAGTAAATAAATGGACAAAAACAATCATACCCCATCGTCTCCACAATCGGAGATCGATTTGATCGCCCTCTCCGGCTACCTGTGGAAAAAACGACGTTTCTTCATAAAATGCTGCGGAATTGCAACAGTGGCGGGACTCATCATTGCTTTCAGCATACCCAAAGAATTCACCACAACGGTGAAACTGGCTCCCGAAACCACCGATGCCACAAGCAAGATGAGCAACCTCGGCGGACTGGCAGCCATGGCAGGAATAGACCTCGGTTCAGCCTCCGGCCAGGATGCTTTGTCACCCAACCTCTATCCTGATATTGTGCACAGTACACCTTTTCTGTTGGAGCTCTTTCCCGAAAAGGTAACCGACAAGGAGAAAAAGTACACGACTACTCTATATGATTACATAGCCGGCCATCAGCGCTTCGCTTGGTGGAGCATCCTTATGAAAGCGCCCCTAAAAGGAATAGCAGCCCTCCGTTCGTTCTTCTCCGGTAACGAAGAGAACGATGGAGATCTCAATCCCTTCCAACTCACCCACAAGCAAGAGGATGTACTGAAAAACCTACGCCAGCGCATCACCGTCTATGTCGATAAAAAAACACAAGTCGTTACTCTCGGTGTCAGCATGCAAGACCCGCTGATCTCAGCAGACGTGGCGCACAGTATCGTGATAAAGTTACAGACCTATATCACACATTACCGGACGCAGAAAGCAAAGAAAGATCTGGAATTTACAGAAAAAGTGCTAAAAGAATCCCGCAGTGCCTATTACAAAGCACAGCAGGCTTATGCAGCTTTTGAAGACGGTAACAAGAACATTATCTCCGCCAGTTACCGCACCGAGCAAGAGCGTTTACGCAACGAAATGACTCTTACGTTCAATGTATATAACACGTTAGCGCAAAAGCTCGAACAGGATAAACTCCGAGTACAGGAACAGACACCGGTCTACACCATTATCGAACCGGCAACTGTTCCTCTCAAAGCTTCCTCTCCCAAGAAATTACTGATTTTGGTAGCATTCATCTTCCTCGCTTTCATCGGGGGATGCGGATATCTGATCATCAAGGAATATGCAATCCCTCCGTCGCCGAGATCTGAAACGTAATCCGAAAATCGCAATCCAGAATCCGGATTGCGATTTTCGGATTACGATCTACTCACCTGCAATCCCTTATCCGACAAGCTCATTTCGACAAAACGGGCATTGTCATTCTGCGGATCTGCCGTGAGAAGGCGGCGGATCTGCAAAGAGGCTTCCGGGTCTTTGGCTACGATATAAAGATAGCCACCTCCGCCAGCACCAGGAAGTTTATAGCCTAATGCATAATCCTTGATGCGAGAAATGAGCCGTTCCACAGCAGGCGGATTTGTCCCGGCATCAAGTGCCTTGTTTTGTTCCCAACTCTTACCGACCAATCGCCCGTATGAAGCGAAATCACCCCTAAGGATTGCCTCGTACATATCCAATGCATGCACTTTCATTTCAGAAAGCAGACGAAGATGGGAACCACTGTTCAAGAACATTCCACGTACGATTTCAGCAAGAATATCCTTCGCCGTACGGGTAATTCCCGTGTAGTAAAGCAAGTGGCAGACACGATACTCCGGTTCGGTAAAAAGATATTCCGGAAGCCAGCGCACCGACGGATTCTGGTGGAAACCCTCACCCGTCTGCAATAGTTTCAATCCATGTAACACCCCTCCATACTGATCTTGCCAGCCTCCTCCGGTCGTGAGCAACTGCTCAAGGATCAGCGTCCGGTTACCAATCTCGTTCTTATCCCACGCCAAGCCACAAAAATCCGACAATGCACCCAATACCGTAGCCGCAAGAATCGAACTGGTTCCCAGGCCAGAACCGGCAGGAATCGCAGCCAACAACGTCACTTCCAACCCGCATCCGAATGCTTTCAGTTGCTCTTCCAACGAAACATAGCAGCCTGCTGAGAATTCGGGTATAAACCCGGCCAAAGCCAACGCCGCTTTCGGGATGGAGAAAGGAGAGCCGACCTTGTTGAAATCACGCAGTTCGTCCCAAGTCGAAATGCACTCCATCGCCCCGATATCGATGGAACGAAGAATGATACGAAACTCACGAGTCGGTTTCACATAAACCTGCAAAGGTGGTTGACCGTTCAACTCGATCGCCACGTTCACGACATTACCACCGGCATACATGCAGTAAGGGGGGGTATCCGTCCATCCTCCAGCCAAGTCGATACGCACGGGACTGCGCCCCCAAACAATCTGATCGCGATAGACATTAAGACGAGGCATCTGTTTCTCATCAGCAATCGTATTGATCAAACCTTCACGCAACAACGAGAATGCCTGCTGCTGTTCCACCATGCCCCGTTCATCTCCTGAAAGTTGCAGCACACAGGCACGAAACATATGGTCATGCACACGCTTCATCAGCGGAGCATCCGCTGGTAAACCCTTAGGCAACATAATTCCTCCGGCAACAAATTCGGAGGCAGCATCCGCCAGATCCAACTGATAGAAAATACTTTTGTCATGATTGGCAGCAAGCATCGACCAGTTTTTCTTCCTGAACGCTTCGCGCTGAGCAAACAGGCGGCGGAGATTTGCACAATCAGAAAGCCTGTTTGCAGACATCTTTTCAGCTACTTCCCACACCTTGCGTCCTTCATCCAGATAAGGTTCAGATACCATCCAACGTAACACAGCCCCCAACTCGTCCATACTCCGGCAGACAGGGAATAAGGCCGCATTCTGTATGTCGGCACAGGCCGGCAAATTGATACCCCTCTCCGCAGACCATTCCACTATGGCACGCCCCATAAAGAGAGTAGATTCATTCGCCGTATTTCCTTTGAAAGTATCATTGAAACCATACGGGCGTGCCACCCATCCTTCATCACCGACAGGCACGACATCAATGCACACACCGGAAGGAACGTGTAACTCCCAATCGTTCACCGGAACACCCGTAATCACATGCCGATCGGCAAGCGTCCATCGTTTCCCGACAAAACTGTTTTCGACCCACAGTTCTGAATTATCAGAGGTCAGCGAACAAAAAACTTCGGCATTCTGAACAAACATGGCAGGATGTGGTTTCACCTTACGCTGCATGATCGCCCGCTGGTCGCGCACAAGATTCTGCACCGACAGCGTCGAGGAAATCAGCTCCCGGCTTGTACCATAATGATAAAACTCACCACCCGGCAAAGGTAAGATAGCGACAGTCAACGCATTCAGTTCTTCGTCAGTTATACGTGGATGCCCCCCAAGAGCAAGACCAAACTCAGAATACAGGTCATATTCCTTCATCTGTTTCCCATCCGATTCGTAGGAATGCTTCATCAGGAGTTCCACCGCCCGGTCACTGAGCAGCCAGACACCTATATCCATCAGGAAGAGATGCGTCCCCGCCAGCCGTCCCAACTCATCGAGAGTGGGCTTTTGAAGCATGAAATCGAGCTGGTCAGGAGATTTGCGGTCCGACACGAAGACCCCGTGGCGAGTGGCGAGTGCAGGATCCACCCACAAACCATAACAGACAACATCAGCCTCAGGAATCTCTTGCAACGGCTCGCTGTTACGCAGATAAACATCGCCACTGGCAATCAGCGTATGCAGCGAATCCGGCGCCTTGCGCATGATCTCCTCATACAACGGAAGTTGAAGCGAAAGGAGGTTCTGAGATAATTTCTGTCCCCTCGCCCACCGGAACACCGGAATCGGTGTCAATATCTTGCCCGAAGGTGCATATCCCGGTAAACGTCGGCTCTGCCCTCCGGCATGCAATAAAATCCGCTTTTCACGCGCCAGCCATTCTCCTGTCGACAACGTTCCAGCAGTATCGTCATCCCGGCGGCAAGCCTCAAGCAACCAAGTTGTTCCTCCACCCGATCCCAGACGGGCACCTATAGGATCAGACGTACAAAACCAGTCTGCCGGATCGGCATTAGCTATCTCGTGAAAACTGCCAACCAAGTTAGGCGGCAGCGACAATAATTTCTTCATATCCTACTATTCTTTCCGGCAAATGTACTCCTTTCCCCTTTCACTGCGTAAAATTTAATTTAATTTTTACTTTCAGAGGCTGTTTCGTTTAAATTATTATATCCACCTTTGTAGAGGGAATGCACTCTTATAATCACACGACAATAAAAAAAGTTGGTAAATACTAATCCCCTCCTTCATTTCTATTTCTGAAGTATCTTTAGTTATTCATTTAATATTCAGATAGTATGATATACGGTTATGTAAGAGTCAGTACGGATAAACAAAGTACTGAAAATCAACGCTTCGAGATTGAAAACTATTCAAAAGCGAAAGGTTTCCGTATCGAACGTTGGGTAGACGAAACAATCAGCGGAACAACAAGTGTATCGAATCGCCAACTTGGCAGATTATTAAAACAAATTCGTAAAGGAGACACGCTTGTAACAACAGAACTATCAAGGCTTGGACGTAATTTGATGCAAGTCATGAGCTTCCTTCACCAATGTATGGAACGGGATATCATCGTCCTTACAGTCAAAGAACGCTATGAATTAGGGAATAATATCAATAGTAAAATTCTGGCCTTCGCTTTTAGCCTAAGTGCAGAAATCGAACGCAATCTGATTTCACAACGTACCCGCGAAGCACTTGCGCGTAAAAAAGCGGAAGGCACGAAACTCGGTCGTCCGAAAGGCAAAAAGACCATGCAGGTCAGGTTGTCCGGAAAAGAAAATGTCATCAAGAAAATGATCAATGAGAAATGCTCGATGAACGAAATCGCCGAAAAATTCGGAGTAAACCGCCAGACTCTGCGTGATTTCCTGCGGAACACATTCCCGGACTGGAGGAAATATAGATATATTAAGTAATCGGACCTTCATGGCCTTAATTGTCTGAATGTTAATCTATGTAACCTTAATAAATTGTTTTTGAGGTAATTTATTATCAGTCAATACGGCATGCCCGACGGGGCAAGATGATCTGCATACTAAATAATCCAATACCTCTGCACGCTGGTGGTACAGCGTGCGGCAGGTTTTGTATGCTTTATTCTTTCCTCCGATAAAGTGAATATTTTCCTTTTCACCCAATTACGAGTTGCACATTTCCTTTCTAGCTCCCTTTATTTCAAAATCTTTATTGAATATTATACTACAAATTAGAGAATAAAAAATAATTGTTTTACCTTTGACAGATACGTCGAATCTTATAAACAAGCAGTAGGGGGAAGACACATGTTGCCTTGAAATTGAAAAAACGATGGGTTTTGAAACGTAAAAGAGCCGGAATGTATGGGGAATTCCTACACTTCCGGCTCTGATATTTTAGAACTTTTGTCCTATTCCTCTCGAACCAGACAAAACAACCTATTACTAATCTAAAAATCTAATACCATGAAAAAACACACTACGCTTATATAACCGGAGCATGTGGCAAAAAGTTCACTACGATCCAATAATTGACAAAGAAATCCGTTCCGGTTGTTTAATTCCCGAATAGCCGTTATATTTGTACCTTGGTTTGAAATAAAAATACAGACATTATAAAACATATAAATATATGCATAACTGGTTTGAATGCAAAGTCTCCTTCGAGAAGATCATGGAGAATGGAGCACAAAAGAAAGTGACGGAACCCTATTTGGTCGACGCCCTGTCGTTCACGGAAGCGGAAGCCCGCATCATCGAAGAAATCCGCCCCTTCGTATCCGGGGAATTTACTGTAACAGACATCAAACGCGCCCGTTT
>OHPI01001615.1_pt1 | contig 11216 bp, 8 predicted proteins | sample 1577651 | NCBI WGS metagenome assembly OHPI01 (sample SAMEA3879578, study PRJEB24766) | human gut metagenome | biome: human-associated habitat; feature: feces | place: USA | collected 1985/1987
TTATAAGATAGAATAGTGCTCATAAGTTTGCCGATGACGAATTATATTTATCTGAATCTTAATTCTTGTCCACGATAAGTTTCGTCTATTTTTCCGTTATCGTATAACAGGTGACCGTTCACAAATGTTTTCTCCACTTTCCAGTTGAAGGTATGACCTTCCAGCGGACTCCATTGGCATTTGCTTACAATGCAATCCGTTGTTACTGTCCATTTGGAGTTGGGACGTACTAATACAAGGTCTGCCTGATAACCTTTATGGATAAATCCGCGATTATTTATTTCATACATTTGAGCAGGCGCATGAGACATCTTTTCTACTATTTTCTCGATAGAGAAGATACCTTTATCTACAAGTTCCAGCATACTGGCCAGAGAGAATTGGATCATTGGCATTCCGGACATCGCTTTCAAAGCGCCTCCCTCTTTTTCGCTTAGCAGATGCGGGGCATGATCGGTCGCCACAATATCGATCGTGTTGTTATTAACGGCTTCACGCAGTGCCGTACGGTCTGCCAGCGTCTTAATCGACGGGTTCCATTTGATACGGTTTCCGAACTGTTCATAATCGCCATCGTAAAACCAAAGATGATGCACACATACTTCACCTGTGATCTTCTTTTCACTAATCGGAAGCTTATTACTCAACAAAGAAAGTTCTTTTGCTGTCGAAAGATGCAGAATATGCAGACGGGAACCGAGACGGGTAGCCAGTTCAACTGCCTCGGACGAGGAAGCATAGCAGGCTTCCTCGCTACGGATCTTACTATGGAAGGAGATATCCAGGTCGTCACCGTGCAAGCCCGTATAATGAGCGATGTTCCGTTTGATGACCTCCTCCTTTTCGGCATGGATAGCGATAAGCATCCCGGCTTCGCCGAAAATACGTTCCAAGCTATCCTTCTTATCGACCAACATATTACCGGTGGAAGAACCGAGAAAGAGTTTCAGACCCGGCACACGGCTACGATCCAGTTTACGGATTTCATCCATATTGTCGTTCGTCCCGCCGAAGAAGAAGGAATAGTTAGCAACCGACATTTCAGCTCCCCGTTGCAATTTCCATTCCAGATCGGCAAGAGTTGTCGTCTGAGGCTTCGTATTCGGCATATCCATGAAGGTAGTCACCCCACCGGCTACGGCAGCACGGCTTTCGCTAGCGATATCGCCTTTATGCGTCAATCCCGGTTCACGGAAATGCACCTGATCGTCGATAGCACCCGGAAGCAAGTATTTACCTGTAGCATCTATCACGGTCGCATCACCGGACTCAGCCGGAATTGTCCCTTCATATACTGCGGCAATCTTATCATCTTCGATCAGTACCGAACCGGTGAAGGTGCGGCCTTCGTTAATGATAGTGGCGTTTTTTATCAGCGTTCTATTCATATTTCTTTTATTTTAGTCGTGACAAAGGTACGAAATTCTCCAGTTTTAATATTCCCAAAGAAGACGGGATATGGAAATCCGGTTCGGCAGCATCAGGGACGATCCAGGATGACCAGATCACGCGCTCCCCGGCATCGTCGAAATAATCGGCCCGGTAAACACCCATGCGGATTTCACCTTCCGGAGAAATCAACCCTAATTTTCTTAGCGTCTTCAACGAAATGCTCCCTTCCACACGGTAAGAATCTTTGCCGACGGAAGTTGCCAACTTCAGATCCTTGAAGTTCCAGTTAAAATCAAACTTACGATAGTTATGCGCTTCATAATCCATCACTTTCCCCTTCGGATCGATCTCCGCACAATAATACGTCTTCATCTCCGGATCCTTGCTCATAAAAAACTCGATCCGGTCTCCATTACCGACAGAAGCCTCCGTCTTCTCGTCATTATAAACCAAAGTAGTATCAGACACCTCATACAGGAAATACAGGTTCTTTTGATCATGACAGGCATAAAAAGCGGTTTTGTCTTTTTCCGCCCCGTCCCAGGGAGCGATTAGACCAGTTACAGCCGAGACGTTTTTCCAGTCGTCTTGTTTACCATCCACTTTGATTCCTTTGGAAAAAGGAGCACTGATAAACGGTTGGGCAGAAATGCTTTTTCCCGGTTCATGGCAGGGAGGGAAGACGATCTTCACATCCTTCCCATTCATTTTGAGCGACAGGGAATGTTGCTTGTGTGTCGGATCGGCAGCTTCGATCAACCAATTTCCATTATGCAGACGGAACATATAAATACCCGGAGTCTGTAAATCGACCTGCAAGTCTTTTTGCAAGTTTACTACCTGCGGCTCATACGCCGTCACATAAAAACAGTTGCCGGCAGCAACAGCCTGAATGGATGTGTCATTCCGGATCACCCGGATATCCTGTACTGCAAAAGCTGCGGTTTTTTCGGCGGTAGAAGCTGGAAGGATCAAATATTGGTAATCGGCGTTATCCTCTCTTCCATGATCGATATAGAGACTAACAATCTCTCCTTCTACCATTTTAGGAGCATATGATCCCATAAAATCACACCAGCGCCCGGATCGCTTTTCCGAAATGGCCACATAGGCGGAAGGTTGTAACAGAATATACCCTGTGTTATCATGGAAGAAACGTTGTTCCTCCGGAGAAGAAACATACTTTCCCTGTACCGGCAACCAATTACCATCGGCATATCGGAGCAAATCGCCCCGTTTCACCCGCTGGTCTACAGATGTCGTAACCGCCAAAATGCTGTCCGAACGAATCCCGGCACCTAAGCAAAGGACATAATCGCGGGTAAAGATCCAGGACTTGTGCGCCTGCAAACCATCCCGATCCAAGACCATTGCCGTCATTCCGGTTTCACCATCCGTCACACCTCCGACAAAGGCAGTCTTATTCCTCACATGCGCCCCATAATTGAAAAAAGCAGGAACGGGAGCCTCGCTCTCATAAGCGGTAATGCCTGGAATCTTCCGCCAGTCCCAGAAAGGAAAAATATTCAGATACTCGTCACCACGACAGTACGTATAAAGAGCACCGTCGCCCATATAAAAGCCTTTCAAATTATCTTCGTTCACCAACTCCGTGCCGATCACCCGGTCAGAGGCCATCTTGACCGAAGCCATCCAGGTGGAGAAACGATGAACGGTCTGATCAGAATCCCAGAAATGTTTATGCCCGATGAAAGCACTACCTTTTCTTTCGGGAGCATAGTTATCTTTCAGGAACTCATTCATCTGCCGGATATCTTCAGCGGAACTGCCACGCATCAGGGCATTTGTGGCAAAAGCCAGACTGAATGCCTTGTGTATCTGCCCGCTATGAAACAATTGCCGGTCCAGAGCATTGACATCCATATACCCTTTCCAGACAATCCAACGATAGCCGTTCAGAAGGAAAGAATTCAAAATTCCCTGTTGTTCCTTGTTCAGGGCAAAAACGGTTCCCGCAAACAGGCCGGAATAAGAACTCATCTCCGTCAGGAAAGCCAATCCGTAGTTTCCGAATTGTTGCTGCGGTCCGTGCTGATGAAAGCTCCAGTCGCTTTTGATCCCTTCCTGCATACCAGTCATAATCTCGGATACAATAGTATCACGGGCAGCCTTTACCAATTCGAAATCATCCTGCAACAGTCCACGCATCAACACATTCCCGGCAAGCCAGACTTTATTCTGTCCTGTCATGCCGAACTTGGCATTTTCCATCACCTCGATGGCGGCTTCCTTTTCCTCCGGGTTCAATTGTTCTTTCATTAGGAGGAAAGCTGGTCCCAATGTCTTGGGAACACCGATCTGGTTATACCACCAGTTCTTACAGACCGGTTTCTCCCGGAACCAGTAGCCCAATGCCAGGTGAATGACCGATTCGAGCTTCGGTTCCCAATGACAATCGCCCTCTTCAGCCCTGTACAGCTTGGCTAGTCCCAGCACCCGGTCGGCATGTTCCTTGACAGACCAGCCCGATCGTTTCTGGTCGTTATAGTTAATATCCGGCCAGGAACCGTCTTCTCGGATCGTTTCCATATATCCCGCTATTTTCTCCACGTTGAAAGGATAACGCTGGTGGAGTTCAACGACAACCTGATCGGATATTTCCGTTTCAGGCTGTATACCTGACAAGAGTTCCACCAATGAAGCCATCCGGTCGTCATTCGATATAAAAGACTGGATATAGTTTTGTTGAAGCCGTTCCAATTCCTGTTGCGGTGTCTGTGCAAACAATGGAACCGCCACAAAAGAGAGTAGAAAAAAAGAGACTTTATTTCGTAAATTCATGGTATATATTATAGATTATTCATACAACTAATCCGCAGCCCAATTCAAGCTCCTACCGACCGCTTTATGCCATTCGGTAAGCAAAGTCTCGGCCGTTTCTTCATGCATTTCAGCACTAAAGATATTATCCAAGGACCACTGTTCTTTCAGTTCATCCACATCTTTCCAGTAACCGATCGCCAACCCTGCCAGATAGGCGGCACCCAAAGCCGTTGTTTCAAGGACACGAGGACGAACCACCGGACAACGACAGATATCCGCCTGGAATTGCATCAGGAAGTTATTAGCAATCGCTCCACCATCCACACGGATCTCTTTCGGCTTGGCATGTATATCGTTTTCCATAGCCATCAAGACATCGTAGACCTGATAGCAAATACCTTCCAAGGCGGCAGATGGGCTGTACTTGTTCCGCGCGTGATTCCGATGATGACTCCACGGGCATACTGGTCCCAGTAAGGAGCTCCCAACCCGGTCAGCGCCGGAACAAAATAGACACCTCCGTTATCCGGCACGGAATTGGCCAGCTGCTCCGTGATAGCGGCACTCTGTATCAATCCTAACTCGTCACGCAACCATTGAACGACCGCACCACCGACAAAAACACTTCCTTCCAACGCATACGTCACTTTCCCATCCAGTTTCCAGGCAATAGTCGTCAACAAATTATTTTTAGATAAAACAGGCTTGCTTCCAGTATTCAGAATCATAAAGCATCCTGTTCCGTAAGTCGTTTTAATCATACCGATATCCGTACACAATTGTCCGAACAGGGCGGCTTGCTGATCACCGGCCATTCCCGAAACCGGGATACCGGTCTTAAATATCGGGGTGGAAGTCTCGCAATACACTTCGCTACTACTTTTCACTTCCGGCATCATGGATGCCGGAATTTGGAAAAGGTCAAGCAGTTCCTTATCCCATTCCTGCGTATGAATATTGAACAACATCGTACGGGAGGCATTCGTAATATCCGTAATAAATTCGGTTCCGCGGGTCAGTTTCCAAACCAACCAGGAATCGACCGTACCGAAACAAAGCTCCCCACGCTCGGCACGTTCCCGGACACCCTTCACATGATCAAGAATCCAACGTATCTTCGTAGCAGAAAAATAAGCATCGATCACCAATCCGGTCTTCTGCTGGATCAGAGAGGCATACCCCTTTGTTTTCAATTCTTCGCAATAGTCTGCCGTACGTCTGTCCTGCCAAACAATGGCGTTATAGACAGGGAAGCCGGTCTCCCGGTCCCATATTATCGTCGTTTCACGCTGGTTGGCAATACCGATACAGGCAATATGCATATCCGTCACATCCGCTTTAGCCATAGCCTCCTTGATGGCAGACGATTGTGTGTACCAAATCTCGTTCGGGTCATGTTCCACCCAGCCAGGCTTAGGGAAATACTGCTGGAATGTTTTCTGCGCTAGTGTGATGATATTGCCCTGATGGCTGAAAAGGATGGCTCTCGAAGAGGTCGTGCCCTGGTCGATAGCCAGCACATATTTATTTCTGAAATTCATATCTTTCGTCTCATTAGATTATTTTAATATAATGGGAAACTACCCGGTTAAAGTCTTTCAACCGGACGGTCTACCATGTTTTATCTTTTCCCCGTTCCATATCCCATATCATGAAAAGTTAACACATACAAATCTAACAAATAAATTCCAATTAAGGTTCCACCGTCATGAAAAAGAAACACACGGATATAATAAAAAATGCATGGCCATAAAATGAAAATTCCATAACCACGCATTTTTTATTGCACTTAAAAGCAAGCCTGTTTCTTATTCAAACATCTTATCAATGCCACCCACATCTGCCGGAGTCTGTTTTCGTTCCTCTTCGGTGGCCATTTTACAAGGATTCTGATACTGTTCGGGAATGTCGAAATCCTCTTCCTGCGAATAGCCCAACGTTTTGTCGGCATAAACTTTCTGCATGTAAAGTCCATAGATTGGCAGAGCCATACTAGCTCCCTGTCCTTCCGACATCCGGTCGAAATGGATAGAACGATCTTCACCGCCGACCCAGACACCGGATACCAAGCTCGGCGTAAAACCCATAAACCAACCGTCGGAGTTATTCTGCGTCGTACCGGTCTTTCCTCCCATCGGCGCTTTGATGCCATAACGGGCACGAATACGACCACCAGTACCACCGTCTATCACATTTTTCAACATGTGGAGCATCTTATAAGAAGCATCTTCCGTCAATACTTCACTCATCTGCGAATTGAAATTCGCAATCGTATTGCCGTAAGGATCCTCTATTCGGGTCACATACAAAGGTTCGACTCGTATGCCTTTGTTGGCAAAAGTCGTATAACCGCTTACCATCTCACCAACCGAGACATCTGGAGTCCCCAAACAAATCGAAACTACTGGATCCATTTCGTTCTTTAATCCGAACGAATGCAGCAGACGAACAAACGTATAGGGAGACAATTGGCTCATCAACCAAGCCGTCACCCAGTTGTCGGAATTCTGCAATCCCCACTGTACAGAAACCATCTCACCGATCCGTTTCTTATTCGAGTTACGGGGTTCCCAAAGCCGTCCGTTCTCATCGGTCAGGCGTTGTTGCACGTGCAACATCTCGTCACACGGACTGATACCTTCAATCATTGCAAGGGAATAGAGGTAAGGTTTAATAGTGGAACCGATCTGACGACGGCCTCCATTCACCATATCATACTGGAAATCATTATAATCGATACCACCCACATAGGCTTTCACATGACCGGTGCGCGGATCCATCGACATGAAGCCGGTACGCAGGAAACTCTTATGATAGCGGATCGAATCCAACGGAGACATCGTCGTGTCTATAGCACCTCCCCAACTGAACACACGCATCTCGACCGGTTCGTTAAAGGCAGCCTTTATCTCTTTCTCACTCGCTCCCGCCTTCTTCATGGCACGGTACCGATCTGTCTGGTGCATAGCATGCATAAAGATCGTATCAACCTCGCCTTGACGTAAATCACGGGAAAACGGAGCATAACTTTTTCCTCTCTTCTCTTTAAAAAATGCAGGTTGAAGATAACCTCCGATATGCTCACGGACGGCATCCTCAGCATATTTCTGCATACGGGAATCAATGGTCGTATATATTTTTAAACCATCCGTATACAAATTATAGAATTCTCCATCAGCCTTTTTGTTCTTGTTACACCAACCGTATGCAGGATTCGTTTCCCAGGCAACCGAGTCTTCCTTGAACTGCTGCATCTGCCATCCCCGATAGTTTTTACGCTCAGGTTTCTTCGCCGTCAAAAATAAGCGCAGATATTCGCGGAAATAAGGAGCCAACCCTTCCTTATGATCCATACGACTAAAATGAAGTGTGAGCGGCAAAGCCTTCAGCGAGTCACATTCCGCCTGCGTTATATAGCCGGCTTTCTGCATTTGTTCCAAAACCGTGTTACGCCGTCCGCGTGTCCGCTCGTTATGGCGCCTGGGATTAAAATAAGAGGGATTCTTACACATTCCGACAAGTGTCGCCGCTTCCTCGATCTTCAACGTCTTGGGCGTCTTTCCGAAATAAACACGGGCAGCAGACTGGATTCCCACGGCATTATAAAGAAAGTCAAACTTATTCAGGTACATATTAATGATCTCTTCCTTCGTATAATAACGTTCAAGCTGGACGGCAATCACCCACTCGATCGGTTTCTGGAACAAACGTTCCATCACATTGTCAACACTTGGAGAAAACAATTGCTTTGCCAATTGTTGCGTAATGGTACTACCACCACCACCACTTTTCTGCATCAAAATGCCTCTCTTGACAACTGCACGAAACAGTCCCTGCGCATCGATACCGCTATGTTTGGCAAAACGGACATCTTCCGTTGCGATCAACGCCTTCACCAAATCGGGAGATAGATCGTTATAATTGACCATGATACGGTTATCCTGGCTATGCGCATAGATACCGAGTGTTTTCCCATCAGCAGACACGACCTGTGAAGCATATTTATCAATCGGGTTTTCAAGCTGTTCGACCGGTGGCATATAGCCTATCGAGCCTTTGGCTATTGCTGAAAACAATAAAACAACAGCACCTACCGCTATCACAAACAGCAGCCAGAACGAAATTATAATACCTTTTGTTACCTTTGAAGCCACTTTTCTCTATTTTTCTTGTTTTGGGCACAAAGGTAATAATTTATTAAGACACTCCCTCACCACAGCATCAAGCAATTTATGTTAAACCAAATACTTCGCCAACAAATAGCCACCACCTAACAACCAGATATACAATACTGCCGCCAAGATGAAAGGTTTCGCTCCGGCTTTCTTAAACTTCTCGATACTAGTTTCCGTACCCAATGCCGTCATGGCCATCGTCAACATAAATGTATCTATATTATTGATCCCGTCCACAACTGCATGAGGCAACAGATCAAAAGAATTAAAACCAATCACAGCCAGGAAACCGAAAGCAAACCACGGGATTGTGATCTTACCCCGTTTTGCTGTAACGGCTGCTGTTTCCTTTACGCTATCAGATACGGCTTTCACGGCGGTACGCGCCAAAGCAAAACTCATCATCACCAAGACGGGAGCCAGCATCATAACGCGAATCATTTTCACGATAATAGCCGTATCCGAAATTTCCTTTCCCATAACATTACCTGCACCTACGACATGCGCCACCTCGTGCAAGGTCGATCCGGTATAAAGCCCCATTTGTTCAGATGTCAGGTCCAATATGCCTGCACGGTACATGGCCGGATAGATAAACATCGACAAAGTGCCGAAAATAACGACTGTCGAAACGGCCACCGCTGTTTTATGCGGCTCGCTTTTCACGACCGGCTCGGCTCCCAATACGGCAGCAGCCCCACAGATCGCGCTACCGGTGGATGTCAGCAAAGCGAGATCTTTATCCATTTTCAGCAAACGCCCGACCAATAAACCTATGAATATGGTAACCGCCACTATAATCGCATCGATCAGGATGGCCGGAAGCCCGATCTCGACCACGCTCTGAAATGTCAGCCTGAAACCATACAACACAATACCGGCACGCAGTACCTGCTTCGTACAAAACAAAATACCGGGCACCCATGTCTCAGGCAGATGATTGCGCAAACTGTTCGCATATACCATTCCCAACAGAATACCGACGATCAGAGGACTAAAGGATAGATTTTTGACAAAGGGAAACTCTGCTATGTAAAAAGCAGAACAAGAGAAAAGGGCGATCAACAGAATGCCATGAAGTACGTTACTCCTTTTTTCGCTAAACATATTCAATCAAGTTTAAAATCCATTATTTTTTAAAACCGTGGCAAAAGTAAGGCTTTTTTCCTCTATCCTTTCCTAATATATTTTTATAGAGTATAACATCAGGTTATCGCCAGTTTTGGCAGGCATATCGGATGAAGCTCTCTTCCACTCCCCCGTTCTGTCCCTGCGGCTCGGCAAAGGCAAACATCCGTTCGGCGCGGAACCCCTCCACTTCGATCACCTTCAGCCTGCCGGACATCAATTCGCGGGTCACGGCACGGATAGAAACAATTCCCAACGCCTCGGAGTTCTCCAAAAACAACTTAATACTTTCCGTACTCCCCATCTGCAACACCACATTCAGTTGCGAAAGTTTCACCTGATGTTCCGCCAAGGCAGCTTCCACCACATCCAGCGTTCCCGAACCGTTTTCGCGCAGGACAAGAGGCAGCGTACGAAGCTGTTCGAGCGAAATCTCGTCATAGGCCGCCAATGAACTGCCCGTATGCGCCACGACGACCAGTTCGTCTCTCATAAAAGGGGTATAGTGAAGTGTGCTCTGGTGCGCCGTTCCTTCGATCAGGCCGAGGGTGATCTTTCCCTCCCGCAAGGCCTGTTCGATATCGCGGCTGTTCCCGTTCAGCAAAGAGACTTTTATCTCCGGGAACTTCTTGATAAAAGAGGCGAGGACAGGCGGCAGCACATATTGGGAAATCGTCGTACTTGCCCCCAACCGCAGTTCCCCGGCAAAATTATCCGTCAACAGGTTCATCTCGAAATCCATCTGCCGGTATGCAGCCAACAGCTGTTTCGTATGCGACAATAACAATTCACCCGCATGGGTCAGTCCGATATGGCTTCCCACCCGATCGAACAACGGTGTTTTATATTGCACCTCCAATTCATGAATATGCTTGCTGATGGCTGGCTGACTGATAAACAACTCTTTTGAAGCCTTCGTAAAGCTCAAATTCGTGGCTACGCTGTGAAATACTTTCAGACGAAAATCCATAAATATATTACTTTTTACTTTACCAAACTCATTAACGTGTCATAACTGTCAATCTTGCCATACTTAACTTCGGAGAAACTCTGATTTAGAAGACAATCTGCTATTAAGGTCATCTACGACATGTTCATTTATATTTTTTATTAGTTTAGGGCTCCATACTACTCAATCAGGCAAATGTTTCATGACAATTGCAAAGATAATCAAAATATCACTACTACCCCATCAAAATCGGATTTCTATCCCATGTTTTTAGAATAGTATTGCGGGTAATATTTTTTAACACAACAAATATACAGCTTTACTGTAATACATATAGCAAAACGATATTTGTCCAAAATGCACATCTGCATTGTTTAGGCACGAACTCAAATAAAGTCAATTATTATTTCACAAGGATAAATTTTACAATATCCCCTGTTTTTTCTATTTCAATCGAAAAGCTGAACGCTTTCAGATTGACCTTTACACACCAAAACGGCACTTTTCGTGGCATATATGAAAACCGTCCACTTGGAAAATAAAAAAAGCCGGCTGTTTGTCAATCTTTTTACCGGAATTCCCGACATTCCGACAAAGCTAAACTCCCGGAGAATCGGATATCCGGGGAAACAAAAGGGAGAGTCAAGGAATATGGAAAGAAATCCGAGGGTATTTTCAAGGATTCCGGCACCCCGTTTCCGTGACGACCGTCTTCATCGCCGTAAAAACAGACTTCATCGCCCCAGGATGCCGACTTCCCCTTATACAAAGACGGTCGTCATGGCAAC
>OHPI01001619.1_pt1 | contig 11196 bp, 9 predicted proteins | sample 1577651 | NCBI WGS metagenome assembly OHPI01 (sample SAMEA3879578, study PRJEB24766) | human gut metagenome | biome: human-associated habitat; feature: feces | place: USA | collected 1985/1987
TAGATAAAACCACATAACTGAAAGATGAATTTACACACAAATTTGGACTTGACTTCCTGTTTCGCTGGGTTAGGGGAGCTGTTTTAGAAATTTCAGCAGTTTCAGCTACTTTTTTCCAGAATTTTTCCAGCTTTTGGGCTGGATTGGGGTGCTGTTTTAGCGGTTTTATGGATTACAGCTACCCAAGCAAGACCTGTCAGCTATCAACATATGGCTATTGTACACTATGCTAATTTAGTGTGGGGAATATCCTGCCGAAATGATGAATACCGTAATAGAAAAAATGATGGTTCATACTGGATTTGTGGAGAGGGTGTTGGCACAGAACAAAAAACTGTTTCGGGAGAAACGGAGTATACGGTTACATGCAGCAGTAAATTTGTGCCATATGAATTTCCTGCAAATGAATTTTCAAAATAAAATATGGCTGAAAGTAAAAATCCCCGGTAGTTACTACCGGGGATTCTCTGTCTATTCAGCTACAACCTTGGCAAATTTCTTCTTACCACGTCTGATAATGAGACCCTCGCCCTTGAAATCGTCGAGAGTGTATTTGGTTGAGATATCAGTTACCTTCTCATCTGCAACGGAAACACCGCCCTGCTGGATATTTCTGCGGCCGTCTCCTCTTGAATCGCAAAGTCCTGCTTTTACGAGAACAGAGATGATATCAAGCTCTCCGTCAGGGAAGTCCTCAGCTGTAACGGTAACTGTAGGCATATTTGCATTGTTGGCTCCGCCTGCGAAAAGTGCATGGCTTGCCTCTTTAGCCTTTGCGGCTTCCTCCTCACCGTGAACAAGCTTTGTAAGCTCGAATGCCAGGATTTCCTTAGCTTCATTGAGCTGTGCGCCCTCCCAGCTTTCCATCTTGTCAATTTCCTCGAGAGGAAGGAAGGTGAGCATTCTGATACATTTAAGAACATCGGCATCAGAAACGTTTCTCCAGTACTGGAAGAACTCGAATGGTGTAGTTTTGTTAGGATCAAGCCATACTGCACCTGACTGTGTCTTGCCCATTTTCTTGCCCTCAGAGTTTAGGAGCAGATTGATTGTCATAGCGTATGCGTCTTTTCCAAGCTTACGTCTGATAAGTTCTGTTCCACCGAGCATGTTGCTCCACTGGTCATCTCCACCGAACTCCATGTTGCAGCCGTATTTCTGGAAAAGTGTGTAGAAATCGTAGCTCTGCATGATCATGTAGTTAAACTCAAGGAAGGAAAGACCCTTTTCCATACGCTGCTTGTAGCACTCAGCTGTAAGCATACGGTTTACTGAGAAATGAGCACCAACCTCGCGGAGCACATCCACGTAGTTTAAGTCCATTAGCCAGTCAGCGTTGTTTACCATGATAGCTTTTCCCTCGCCAAAGTCGATGAAGCGGCTCATCTGTTTCTTGAAGCACTCTACGTTGTGGTTGATAGTCTCTGTTGTCATCATCTGGCGCATATCTGTACGTCCTGATGGATCTCCAATCTGTGCTGTACCTCCACCGATAAGCACGATAGGCTTGTTTCCGGCCATCTGAAGTCTCTTCATAAGGCAAAGCGCCATGAAATGTCCAACGTGAAGGCTGTCTGCTGTAGGATCAAAGCCGATGTAGAAGGTAGCTTTTCCGTTGTTTATAAGCTCTTTGATTTCTTTTTCGTCTGTTACCTGCGCGATAAGACCGCGGGCAACTAATTCGTCATAAATTGTCATGATTTTCCTCCTGATAAGATGAATCTGTATTCTGAAAAATAAAATATCCCCCTCATCCATTTAAGGACGAGGGGGATTTCTCGCGTTACCACCTTAATTTGCATCCTGCTCGCACAGGAATGCCTCCGTGAGTTGTCACACATTATTCGACATATATTATATAGTGAAAATAGCCGATTCTGCTAACACTCCGGCACTATAACGTGTGCCAATACGTTGCGGCTTATTAATCTAACCGGAGATATTTAACCATCCGGTATGACGTTCGGTGCAAAGCTCCGGGATGTATTCCAGATCTGTTTCCTTGCGCCTCTCACCTGCCGGCAGCTCTCTGTAAGTATTGCAGAAATGTACTTGTTCCCATCAAAGCCTGTTGAAATGTAATTGTGCTTCAATTGACGATATTATAGCCGTTTAAGAAGGGGTTTGTCAAGGGTGCAAAAAGCGGTGTATGAAAAGTATGAAAAGCTTTTTAATTATTGCACTCTGACCTGTGGTGATGTATACTTTGAATAACAAACAAACTTTGGTTATGAAAGGGAGAAAAAATGAGCACATATAGCACATATTATACTATTATGAGTATGATTGACGGCTTTAAGTCGTTTATCAATCTGGCAGTTATGGTACTGACAATTGTTGCATCATGGATTATGTATGCAAAGGCAGGAGAGCACGGCTGGGCGGCTATTGTACCGTTTTACAGCTCATACGTGAGATTCAGGATTGCAGGGAAACAGAAGCTGTTCTGGGGATATCTTGTGGCAAGTATCGCAAGTATAGCAGGATGTATTTTATTGATGTATGAGATTATTGCCTCAGGACTTTCCGTTATGACATCCAGTTATATGGGGTCGTATTATGATTCTACCTATGGATATGCCGGAAACCGCATCGGGGCTCACATGGGCATGCTGATATTTGCGGTTATTCTGATTATTGCAGCAATGATTGCGGCATTGGTTATGAATATCCTCTGCTGTGTCGGACTGGCACATGCGTTTGGCAAGGGAGCAGGATTTGCCTGCGGACTTATATTCCTCAATGTGATTTTTATCTGTATTATTGCCTTCAACAAAAACATTGTTTATGTGGGAGATGGATATAATAGTAATAATAACTACTATAATCCATACGGTTCAAACGGATATGGTCAGCAGTATGGTCAGAACATGTACGGAAACGGAGCAAACCAGCAGTACGGCCAGAACATGTACGGAAACGGGGCAAATCAGCAGTATGGCCAGAACATGTACGGAAATGGAGCAAACCAACAGTACAGCACACCGGGAACAAACGGAGCCGGAAATCAGCAGTATGGTCAGAATGATTATGATGAAACGCAGATTCTGAGTGGTAAAAATAGTTCAGCTTCATCAGGACAGTCATGGAATGATGAGTATAACAACAAAGATTACGAATAAATAATAAGAATAAAGCGCATGAATAAAAGCTATAAATAAATGTTATAATACAAATTTGTATCATTCTCTTGACATATAGTGTCAGAGGACTATAATACAAAACAAGATTTAAATAAATATGTTCACCAAAATTCGTTGATGAGAACAAGGTCCGATTTGTATTTATTTTCAGAGAGCCTGTGGGCGGTGCGAACAGGCAATGATCAGATTGGAATATCCTCTCTAAGAAGCGGGCTGAAAGCATTAAGTGTGTCTGTAAACCTCGCCGGTGTCCACCGTTATATGGAAAGCATATGCTGGTATGCAGAGTGTCACAGTAATACACTGTGGAATCAGGGTGGTAACGCGGATTATTTCGTCCCTTTTCAGATTATGTCAATCTGGAAAGGGATTTTTTGATTCCATAAAAGAGTTTTAGTGAGCAGAAAAATGTTAAGGAGGCTTACAATGAAAGCATTACAAAAAGTAAGTAAATTTTTATCAGACTACACATCGATAGTTGTCATAGCAATCGCCGTAGTCACATTTCTGGTTCCGAATCTGATGGCCTGGGTAAATCAGATGCTGTTTGTGGATCCGGTATCCAACAAGTTCACATGTCAGTCAATAATTATCGGAATCATCATGTTTAGTATGGGACTTACACTTACGACACAGGATTTCAAGATACTCGCACAGAGACCATTTGATATATGTGTAGGTGCAATCGCACAGTATCTTATCATGCCGTTTCTAGCATTTGGTATCTCAAAGGCATTGAATCTGCCTGACGGAATCGCACTTGGACTTATCCTCGTAGGCTGCTGTCCTGGTGGTGTTTCTTCAAACATTATGTCATACCTCTGCGGTGGTGATGTGGCATTCTCAGTTGGAATGACAACAGTTTCCACATTGCTCTCACCATTTATGACACCGCTTCTGGTATCATTGCTTGCAAGCGGAACACATGTCTCAATCAAGGCACTTCCGATGTTTGTGTCAATCATTGAGACTGTAATCTTTCCTGTAGCGGTTGGATTTTTACTCAACTACCTGCTTGGAAAGAAAAAGGCATTTGCCGAGGCTCAGAAGGTCATGCCGGGTATTGCGGTGCTTGGTCTGGCATTCGTTGTAGGTGGTGTTGTATCATCACAGGGCTCAAAGTTCTTTACATCAGGAGTAGTAATTTTTGCGGCAGTTCTGTTACATAACGGACTTGGATATCTGCTCGGATACGGTGCAGGAAGGCTGGTAGGCATGAACACAGCCAAGAAGAGAACCATCTCTATCGAGGTTGGTATGCAGAATGCAGGTCTTGCCACAAACCTTGCTACCACTACAGCACAGTTTGCTTCAACACCTGAATCAGCCATCATCTGTGCAGTGTCATGTACATGGCATTCAATCTCAGGCACACTGCTTGCCGGAGCCTTTGCATTAAAGGACAAAATGGCTGCTAAAAAGGCAGAAGAAGCCGCTGAGACAAAGACAGCATAAAGAGAATGAATACCTATTATAACCGATTGGTAAATTAAACAAAAATTATAGAAATCAAAAATAAATTATGTATAAAATATTTATTGAAATTTGTTAAAAAAAGAGTAAACATAATATATAAATAAAATTAAGATAAACAAAAGAAAGAGGTAATAATATGAGTGGAATCTTAATGATGGTAATAGCCATTGTTGTGCTCGGTGGAGCATACTTATTATATGGCCGTTATCTGCAAAACAAATGGGGCATTGATCCAAATGCCAAGACTCCTGCCTACGAGATGGAGGACGGAGTGGACTATGTACCAGCCGATACCAATGTAGTATTCGGACATCAGTTTGCATCTATAGCAGGTGCAGGCCCAATCAACGGACCAATTCAGGCAGCTATTTTCGGATGGCTTCCGGTTCTGCTTTGGATATTAATTGGTGGTGTATTCTTTGGAGCTGTTCAGGACTTTGCATCTATGTACGCTTCAGTTAAGAACAAGGGTCGTACAATCGGTTACATCATCGAGGAGTACATCGGTAAATTAGGAAAGAAATTATTCCTGTTATTCTGCTGGCTGTTCTGTATACTTGTTGTTGCAGCTTTCGCAGATGTCGTAGCCGGAACCTTCAATGGTTTTGCTGCTGATAAAGCAGGTGAGGTTACAAAGGTTGTAGCCAACGGAGCAGTTGCAACTACATCAATGCTTTTCATCATAGAAGCAGTTGCACTTGGTTTCTTCCTTAAATATTCTAAGTTCAACAAATGGATTAACACACTTGTTGCAATCGCATTACTTATAGTAGCTATAGCACTGGGACTCAATTTCCCAATGTATTTAAACCTTAGCGTATGGCACATAATTATATTTGTATATATACTTATAGCCAGTGTTACACCTGTATGGGCACTGCTTCAGCCACGTGATTACCTTAACAGCTACCTGTTAATCTTCATGATCGTAGGTGCGATAATCGGTGTATTTGTTGCAAATCCTGCTTGTAACCTTGATGCTTTCACAGCATTTGCAATCCCTGATGCAAACGGAAACCCACAGTATCTGTTCCCAATCTTATTCGTAACAATCGCCTGTGGTGCAGTTTCAGGTTTCCATTCACTTGTATCATCAGGTACTGCTTCTAAGCAGATTAAGAATGAGAAGAACATGCTTCCTGTTTCATTCGGTGCCATGCTTATGGAGAGTATGCTTGCAATCCTTGCACTTATCGCAGTAGCATCATTCAGTAAGGGAGAGGCAGCAGCTCAGGGACTTACAACACAGCCACAGATTTTCGCAGGAGCTATCGCAAACTTCCTGTCAGTAATCGGTTTACCACACTCACTTGTGTTCACACTGATTAACCTTGCTGTATCAGCCTTCGCTCTGACATCACTTGATTCAGTAGCCAGAGTCGGACGTCTGTCATTCCAGGAGTTCTGGCTTGATTCAGACACAGATGATGACAATATGAGTCCATTTGTCAAGCTGATGACAAACAAATACTTTGCAACAATCATCACACTGGTACTTGCATTCCTGCTTACAAAGGTAGGCTATGCAGAGATATGGCCACTGTTTGGTTCAGCTAACCAGCTCTTATCAGTACTTGCACTTGTTGCCTGCGCAGTATTCTTAAAGAAGACAAAGCGTCAGGGCTGCATGCTCTGGATTCCAATGGTATTCATGATGGCAGTTACATTTACTGCACTTGGCATGACAATCTACAAGCTTACAAAGGCATTATTCTCTGTAGGACTTGACCTTGGAAATTCATTACAGCTTATATTCGCAGTATTACTGCTCATCCTTGGTGTGCTTGTTGCAATTCAGGGTGTGAAGAAGCTCTGTGAGAAATCAGAAAGCAAGAAAGCTGCAGCTTAATATTTGAGATAGAAGTTGCAATTATTAATAGAAGTCAGAAGTCTCAGAATCCGATAATAAGCGGGTTCTGAGACTTTTTAGTTTATGTGAGTATGATGAATAAAAGAAGTAAAATATAATGGGAGCCTGATATCAGGCTCCCAATTCTCTGTCCTTTCCCATGAAAAATACTGCTAAAGCTTCCGGACCAACATGGCTTCCGGTACAGAAATCATAGGTGGTATTTATCACATCGCGCACCTTTATGCGCTTTTTAATCTGTTCAATCACATAGAGCGAATCCTCATATGCGTCTGCATGTGCGACTCCGATAATCTGATTTTCAGGGTCTGTAATGTTGTCGCATAACAGATTGACAAGCTCATTTAATACGGCTTTTCGGCCACGACATTTTCTGAACTGTACAATATATCCGTCCTTGCTGCCCCTTAGGATAGGCTTGATACTTAGCATGTTGCCAACCAAAGCGGTGGTTCCGCTTAATCTGCCGGTTCTTGCGATATACTTTAAATTGCCAACGGTAAACACACCGTTTAATCTGGCAGGATAGGTCTCTATCGTGTCAGCCACCTCATCAAAGCTCATGCCCTTCTCACGCATTTCGCTGGCGTATATTGCGAGAAGTCCCTGTCCGAGGGAAGCATTTAATGAATCCACCAGGCGTATTTTTCTGCCGTTACTGCAATCATCAAGGACAGCATCGGCTGCGACACGGGCTGAGTTGTAGTTGCCGCTTATGTTTTTACTGAGGGAGAAATACAGGATATCCTTGTCAGCCTCAATGATTTCCCTGAAGGTATCCTCAAAGATTCCGCTGCTGATAAGTCCGGTCTTTACCTCGGCACCTTCTCTTATAGCGTCATAGTATTCCTTACCCTTTGCCCGCTCCTGTTCCGGTGTGAGGTCAGGCTCAAAGCAGGTCATTTCCTTTCCGTTGACAAGGTTTACAAATGATAGCACCTTGATTTTATATTTTTTACATAGCTCTGCAGGAATGTTTGCCGCAGAGTCAACAATTATTTCAAACATATTTACCCTCGTATTTCTATAATAATGATATGATGGTCAAAAGGTATTTTGCCCCTTTAATCATAATAATTGGTTAACTGTAGTTATGCATCACATACATTGCAATTATATGCCATTAATATATGTGGTTGCAAAGGATAGTATATGTAGTTTTTGATACTATGTCAATGACTTTTGCTATGTTTAGTAAAAATTTAGAATATTTAGATAGAGTTATCAGGGATGTAGTGTTATAGTAGAAATAATAGATATATAGATTCAATGAAACAGAGGAAAATATGAGTGATATAAAATTAGGCTGTCATGTAGGCATGGCAGGAAAAGATATGTTTCTGGCATCAGCCAGGGAAGCAGCGTCATATGGCGCGAATGTGTTTATGCTCTACACCGGGGCACCACAGAACACGAGAAGAAAAGAAATCTTTGAGCTCAACATAGACGCAGGCTGGGAATATGCACATGAGCATGGGATAAATGAGATAGTGGTCCACGCGCCATACATCATAAATCTGGCAAACACCGTAAAGCCTGAGACATACGAGCTGGCAGTGGAGTTTCTGGAAAAGGAGATAGTAAGGACCGCGGCAATGAGGAGCCGCATACTGGTGCTTCATCCGGGAAGTCATGTAAATGCCGGTGAGCAGGCTGGAATCGCACAGATTGTAAAGGGACTTAACACAGTGCTCAATCAGAATGATGACGATGTGTTTATCGCACTTGAGACGATGGCAGGAAAGGGCAGTGAAATAGGCCGTTCCTTTGAGGAGCTTAAGGCAATCTATGATGGAGTGGACAGGAAAGAAAGGCTGCGTGTCTGCTTTGATACGTGCCATGTAAATGATGCAGGATACGATATTGTGAACCATTATGATGAGGTTTTTGCAGAGTTTGACAGGGTGATAGGGCTTGAGCAGATAGCGGTATTTCATGTGAATGACAGCTTAAATCCTCTCGGAGTACACAAGGACAGGCATGCAAATATAGGCAAGGGAACCATCGGCTATGATACACTGCACCGCCTGGTGCATGATGAGACCTTTGCAAATGTACCAAAGATTCTGGAAACACCATGGCTTTGTGAGGAGGGCTCTGCGAAGAAGACTATTCCTCCTTATAAAGAAGAAATTGAGTGGCTTCTTAAATAAGAAGGTGGCTAAAAATGTATGGAGAGGTTTGGTGTTACAGACAGTAAGATAATGGAGGCATAATAGATGAAGGAAAAAACCTACGAGGGAACTAAAAAAACACAGAATGGTTTAAAGAGAATGTTTTTTTCAGCGCTTGCGATATTATTGCAGGCAGTTTTCATGGTCTATATGCTTACAAGGCTAAATGAATATGCGGCAGCGATAAATACGACCACAAGCGTCCTGGCGATCATACTTGTGCTCGGACTGTACAATCGTGAGCAGACCGCATCCATGACTACACCATGGATTATACTGATACTGGCATTTCCGATAATGGGAGTGTCGCTTTACCTGTTAGTCGGACTAAACGGCGCACCGCGTAAGATGCGTGCACGGTTTGAAGAGGTGGATTCCATGCTTCTTCCATGTCTGCCTGAAAACGCAGACATACTATCCGATATGTATGAAAAGGTGCCACAGGCAGCCGGAATTTCAACATATATGGCAAAAAATGCGCTATATCCGGTATATCAGAACACGGATGTGACATATTATGATCAGGCGTCAAAGGGACTCGAAGCGCAGCTTAGCGATTTATCAAAGGCCAGGAAATTTATTTTCATGGAGTATCACGCCATAGAGGACAAGGAATCGTGGCACCGTATCCAGAAGGTGCTTACGGAGCGCGTGCAGGCAGGAGTCGAGGTCAGAGTGTTTTATGATGATATGGGCTCAATCTTTTTCATAGACAGGGATTTCTCGGAAAAGATGGAGAAGCTTGGCATCAAATGCAGGGTGTTCAACCCGGTTGCACCTGCCTTTAACATGTTTTTAAACAATCGTGACCATAGAAAAATCACGGTAATTGATGGAAAAATCGCATATACCGGCGGCTATAATCTGGCAAATGAGTACTTCAACGTGACACACCCATACGGAATCTGGAAGGATACGGGAATCAGGCTCGAGGGAGATGCTGTCAAGTCGTTTACCATCGCATTTCTCGAGATGTGGAATGCATCAGAGCGCAAGGTGCCGCGCGAGGTGGATGTATCGCAATATCTGCTACACTATGATTATGAGGCAAAACAGAGTGGATTTATCCAGCCATATGCAGACAGCCCTCTCGATAATGAGCAGGTGGGGGAGGATGTCTATATCAGTATGGCAAACAAGGCACAGCGTTATTGCTGGTTTATCACTCCTTACCTTATCATTACCGATGAGATGAGCCATGCGCTGACACTTGCCGCCAAGCGTGGAGTTGACGTGCGCATCATCACGCCGGGCATACCTGATAAGAAACCAATATACAGCGTTACACGCTCCTTCTACAACCAGCTTGTGAAGCATGGTGTGAGGATTTTTGAGTGGACACCGGGCTTTTGCCATGCAAAGATGAGTGTGGCAGACGATATAATGGCAACCTGCGGTACCATAAATCTCGACTACAGAAGCCTTTATCATCACTTTGAAAATGGCTGTTTTATGGCGGATTGTGAAGTGGTGCATGAAATCAGGGATGATTTTATCAGGCTTTTCGCTGAGTCAGCGGAGGTGACGGAGAAGTACAGGACCGGAAGAAGTGCAAGACGAAGGCTGGGGCAGTCAATTATGCGGCTGTTTGCAGGGCTATTGTAGACTGAAAATAATGTGTATCAGGGAAGTGAGAGCATATGAGTGATTACGACAGCAAAATCATCAGAAAGCAGATAAGAGTGTACGGCTCTGTGCAGGGAGTAGGTTTCCGCTACAGAACAGAGCACGCGGCTGAAAGCGTTGGCGCAACAGGCTGGGTGAGAAATGACCCTGACGGCTCGGTATTTATGGAAATACAGGGCACAGAGGAGCAGATAGACAGGGTATTTGCAATGGTGAGTCAGGGTACTTATGTAAATATAGAGAAAATGGATGCCAAATCAATACCGGTGGTTGAGGATGAGCGGGGATTTCATACGAGAGAATCGCTTGGAGACTTCTGGGGACTATGGCACAGATAAACGGAGGCATCATATATGTTTTTTATGATGGGAATAACGGACGGCAGGAAGGACTTTGACTTCAATCAGGTCATTACCTGTGATGAATGTGGCAGGTATGGCAGGTATCAAGTGTATATGACATACATGGTGCTGTCACTGTTCTTCATTCCGTGTTTTAAATGGAACAGGCACTACTATGTGCAGACCACATGCTGTAATGCACTTTACGAGCTTGATCCGGAAATAGGACGCAGGATAGCAAGAGGCGAGGACGTGGAGATATTGCCACAGCATTTGCAGCGTGTAAACCCGCAGTATGGTTATGGCTTTGAAAATGGAAGTGGAAACACAACAAAAAGATGCAGCAATTGTGGATATACAACTACAGAGGACTTTGAATTCTGTCCCAAATGCGGCAGGAGGCTGTAATGTGTTTCACGTTCTAATGATAATATGCTTTTACGAATCGACTGCAATAAGGCAGAGGATGGAGCATAGAAAGAGTTTCACAAAATCGGTATTTGACGATTTGGTGGTAAAAATTATTCCTCTTCAACAAGTTTCACAAAATCATCTGGCAGAATTAT